>ERZ773157.434-NODE-434-length-50580-cov-7.032637_pt1 | contig 50580 bp, 36 predicted proteins | sample MGYA00511480_ERZ773157 | MGnify/ENA primary metagenome ERZ773157 (study PRJEB29015, sample SAMEA2737863) | human gut metagenome | biome: human gut; feature: human-associated habitat; material: faeces | place: China | collected 2012 ... | reverse complement strand
TAGCATCATTTCTGATGCTAAGATCTTGATTGGTCATCTTAACTTAATGACATTGCGCTAGGGACTTTCTTATTGAAAGAAATTGGTTTATTATAGTAAGTAATAGAATGTAAAAATTAAAGGGAATGAAAATGAAATCAATAAAGCTATATTATGACAGTGCGGAAATTAAAATCAGTACCTATTTGCTTTTGTATTTCAGAGTAAGTGGAATATACGTATACGAGAAATTCTTGGATTTAAGTAATAACTGGGCCTCGGGAGTACAGGCCTTTATTGAAGAGAAGAATCGTATTTCTTCGGAGGATATCTGCCCTGATGCTCATATATTCATTATAAGTGAAGAGAACAGGCATCAATTGACAGATGTGATCAGACTGATTCTGGCATTATCAGGGAAAAGTTTTGTTGTAGCACTTCATAATACACTTTCTGAAGCTGATATGCAGTTACTTGTAGAAAATAAAATAGATTCTGTTATTTCGAATAATACCAAAAATCTTTTGGGAATGCTGCTGAAAAAATTTCAAATGGGCAATATTCTCAGCGAAGAGGAATATGGGGATCTACGTTGTGTATATCGGTATTACTGGGAATACAAGCTGAGAGATATATTGGTGGCTAGCAGGTTCTTTTATAAGAAGCAGGAAACAAGCGATTTCGAGATATTATCTTCAAAATTTATGGATGCTATTACGAGCATTCCAGCACAAGATATAAACAATTATACATGGCATGTACAGTATGCAAGACTATATCTGGCATATGAATATAATATGCTTTGCAAGTCACTGGATAAGAGATTAATCTGCTCTAAAGAGTATATTGTGAATAAACTAAAGGAAATGCTCAAGGTGAATGAACTGAGGGATAATTGTCAGCTTGTGCTTCTATTAGCACAGACTTATGATGATCTGTTTCGGGAATACAATATTGCATATGAATATTATTTGCTGGCATGTACGAAGAAGAATGCATTTGCGTACTTCAAGAAGGGAGAATATTGGAATATATACGGCAAGAATTCGATGAATGCAATCAAGTATTATGAGAAAAGTATTTCTCTGTTTCCGGAGTATCACAAGGCGTGGTACAATCTCGGCGTTAGTTGTTTGAATCTGGGAAATACCAGAAGGGCACTTGGCACATTTGAGTATATCAATGTGATTTTGCGAAAAAAGAAACAATGCAATCATCTGAGTGAGACGGATATAGAGTATTTGTATAAAGCGAATTGTCTGAGCGGATACATTTATTATAAGTACTATACAGATTATTCTAAAGCACTGCAAAGCGATTTCCAGGCATTGGAGATATGGAAAATGATTGATGAAAACAGCTTTGGTATAGGAAATGAATGGAAGTTCTCTGATATTGGAAAGCACGAAAGATTAAAAAAGAAGCTGGATGTAGAGAAGCTTAAGAGAGCTATCTATCATATGCTTGAAATAATAGGAGACAAGGAGTTGGCGTTGAAATTTCGTGATAAAGTACAATAGGGGGATATGATGGGAGATACTAAGGAATTTTCAATTAATTGGCCTAATAGAATAAAGTATGAGAAAGAAGGGGATTTTAAAAATTCTCTTTTTTCTGATGTATATAAAAAGGCAGAGAAATACGTTAGAGATATCATTGAAGATAATGGACGGGAAAAGAGATCACCAGAGCAGGAAGCATACTGCAATGATGAGAATTTCAATAATATCATTCCGTTTTTGGGTGAGAGAGGAATGGGTAAGACCTCAGCGATGGTATCCTTTGCTTTATCATTGCAGGAGAGTGATAAGTATATGAGTGATAAGGGAAGAATAGGCTTCTATCTGTTGCCAAGGATAGATATAGGAATGCTGGTAAAGGGTGAGAATCTGTTAGATATTATTCTGGCTAAAATGTGGACTTCTTTTGAGACGAAGATGAATCAGGAGAATGGCTTTGATCCCATTACAGAGAATCTGAAAAACAGCTTCGCCAATGTAAAAAAATGGTATCAGCTCTATGTGGAATCCATGAAGGGAAAGGAAAAAACAGTATTAACCTCTACTCGTGAATTGAAGGAATTGTCCAAATGCTTAAATCTGGTAGATGCATTGAAACAGCTGGTTGAAAGTTATTTGCACTATATGCAGAAGGACAGAGCTGTTGATAACTATATGGTTATAACGTTAGATGATCTGGATGTCGCAACAGAGAATGTCTATATGATTATGGAGCAGATCAGACTTTTCCTGAATCTTCCTAATGTAATTGTATTGGTATCTGCGGATATCGGCAGACTGTTTATACATTACACGAAATTCTTTACTGAGATGCTGCTCCCTGCCAATATATCAAATAATAATGAAAATCAGACAGAGCAGATAGGCAGATATGTAGAAGGATATCTGGCAAAGACATTTCCGCATAATAGAAGAATTTACCTGCCAGAGGTCAGTTCGTTGTATGAAAACGAATATGATATTAAGGATAAAAAAATTAATCAGGATAGCGAGAAGAATATCAGAAGATTAGAGTATAAGATTATATATAACAAGGCAGGTATTCTGTGGTATCCATTTGATAGCAAGCAGGATGTATTATATAATGCGTCACTTCGCAAAATTGTAAATGATCTGAATGAACTCAGGGACATTGCACAGCTGGATGACTCTGCACATGCAATGTTAAACTGGCTGATCAGAAAGATAGAAGAATTTGCCAGAAACAAAATGGATTATAATCTTCAGAAGTTCATTTTGGAAATGAATGCTGCAGATTGCTCTTATCTGGGAAATATATTGTCTCAATATTCTGGGGTAAGAAGCTTCGGCTTCACAGGAAATATATTCAGAAATAGCACTGATGCTGAGAGTGAAGGCTATGGCAAAGTTCTGGCAGATATTTATGATATATATAGATATCATGGCAACCAGGCAGACGAAGAATGCAGAATTGCATTACTATATTTTGCCATTCTAACGAGCAAGGAGCAGTTGAAGTCTCCGGAAAGCTTTGAAAAATTCTACAAGGGAACTATATTTCAGTATATATTAAAAAGATCAAAAAAATCAGATGACTTTGATTATGCTCAGACAATTCCAAGAGTACCCTTAGAAGATGAAAACAATACTGAAAGAGCGGAGGAGGTAATTAATCCTACTGAACTGAGTATAGAAGCTGAACTGAAAAAGACTCAGAACAACGATACTTATGATGAGATATATAAAGCAATGCTGCTGACAATGCTATGCTGTAAGAACATTGAAAATTTACAAAATATGTGGAACTATAGGGAAAAAACGGAAGGCAAAGAAGCTGGTGAGACTACAAAAAAAGAAAGCAAAGAAAAAACGGACAATAATGATGGCATTATTGAAGAACAGAAGGAACCTGCAGGTTTTACAGTTGCGAAAGAATATAATGAGCTGACACCGTCATTGGATTATCTCCTGAATAATCTGTGTAATTATGAGGAATTCCTGTCAAATTTTATCTCAGGCTTGAGTCAGGCTATACAATTAACAGATGATAAGGATAAAGCAATTATTGATGCGATAAAGGACAATCCCTGTTTCAGGCTTGAGCCTTATAGGGAATGGAAGAGAAAATATCATATTGAAAGTATGATAGATTTCCTGCTTTTGAGAAGTACAGAAATCATGCTGCACATAGCAGATAGAGTATCAAGAACTACTATTCCGGAGGGCGCTACGTCATCAATGGCAGATGCAGCAACCCAGAGGATATGGCTTCAGATGAGAAATATTGTGCAGGAATTGAAGACTATAGATAACTATTACGGATTTGAAGGTGCAAGAAGCAATGCTTTAAAAGTGCAGGAAGTGATAGATATATTCAAGCCAATACAGTAGCTGATTCAGACTATATAGAGGAAAATAAGAATGGATAATTTGCGGGCTGTAATCAAGAACTTATTTTGCAATATATCAGCTCAGGATATTGCACAGGGAAATATCAGATACAATGCTATTGATAAAGATACATTTCAGCAGCTTGGAAGCGGATATATTCTCCGATATTCCAATGATGAGCTGGAGAATATGTATTATTTCCTGAAAAATGAATTTAAGTGGCAGAATTGGAAATTAAAATGTGAAGCTCCAAGTGTTAAAGAAGATGGTGTTTGGAATGTATTTGACGCATTGTTTACTTTTGATGAGGCAGTGCTCGCTGAGGAAAATGGAGTTCCGGTATGCCAGTATACACAATTGCTGAGATGGAGAGAAATGACCACAGTTCTGGAGGAAGATCTGTTTGTGACCTCTTATCTTGCGTTCAATGATTTGATGTATGCCAGACAACGTGAGAATTTCTTCTGGAAGCCAGTCATAGGACATAATAATAAGACACTTAATTCCCTGCTTGCGCAGGGTGTGGCAGAAAATCATTTTCATTTAAAGGGGTCGGCTCCACAGTTTCAATTATCATGGATGAGCTTGATGAATCGGGTGGATGAGCCGGATTTTATCAGGACATTTGATGCGTATGATAAGAACAGACTGCAGAAAAATATCAGTTATTCACAGGGGTATGCATGTAACAAATTGAAGACATTATGGAGACAGGCTGCCTTGGTTCGTGTATTCCTGTTTCAGGAGCTAATGCGTGCAGAGAAGGTTCTGACGAAAGAGTATTGCTGTGATAACAGGATACTTGACTATAAGCTGGTGGGAGCTCTGCTGGCGGATGAGAAGGAGCTTGAGGATAGCGCAGGCTGGCTTCAGGCTTGCGTTAACTATTATCGTGAAGAATTGGGAAAGAGCCCGTTAGATTATATAATATGCTACCCGTGGCTTAATGATAGTGATGGGCATATTACGAATAGCCCCTTAGGCGGTGAAAGATGGTTCTTATATTCTGTTTTTAAGAAAATATATGCAGCTAACACCGGGTGGCATCAGAATTTCAATTATTTTTATTTATATCTGGTTCTGAAAGCATGCATACGAAGAGAGTTGGTACAGGCGAATACCAATGTAGGCTTTGATAATTTTGCCCAATATCAGGACAGAAAAGATGTATTTGTAGAGAACAGTATATATGAGGAAGTATATATACGGATGGCTGTCAGAGATACTATTCTTAATCAACATATAGTTAGTCTGGAAGCAAGAATTACCCCCAAGAATGATCTGGATAGTATGATTCATACGATTCAAAAATATGATGGATGGATAACGAAGGGGCTGAAGGATGAAGAGACCGGGGACTTAAAAAACAGATATTTCTATGTTGTTCATTTCCCTAAGAAATCAGAAAGATTCCATGAGACATCAGACTGTCTGGAAGAGTATCGTCACTATGAATTAAGAAAACAGATTGAAAAACAATCGAGAATCCTTACGGAATTAAAGAACAGGCAATGTGAAGCTGCACGTAGAATTAAAGGAATAGATGCATGTGCATCCGAAATCTGGTGTAGACCGGAAGTGTTTGCGCAGGCGTTTCGTTATCTGAAGAACTATGTACCGGAGGAGGCATTAAAAATATCACCAGACCATGCAAACACAATGTTAAGAGCAACCTATCATGTAGGAGAGGATTTCCTTGACATAGTAGATGGACTTAGAGCAATAGACGAAGCTATTAGTTTTCTGAACTTAAGATGTGGTGACAGACTTGGACATGCATTGGCGCTTGGTGTTGATATTGATGACTGGTATAGGAGCAAGGCACATCGCATTCTGATCAATAAAATGTCATTTATAGATAATCTGTCGTGGGTCTATGCTAAATTGAGACAGTACGACATACAGGAATGTGAGGATGCTAAAACATATATCGAAAAACGTTTTGATGAGTATTTTACAGAGATATATAAGAATAATCTGAGTTCTGCAAAACAGGAGGAAATTATTCACAATGCGCAGAAATACTATGCTGAGAGGGCAATAGCGCATAGCTATGATCATAATAACTTTCATATTTCTATCAATGATTATTATGATTCATGGAAGCTGCGTGGAGACAATCCACTGCTGTACAGGAATGGCTTTTTCCAGCTTACCAATTGTAATCTGGATGACTGGGACAGATATGCAGTTAACCGGGAGTTCCGACCAACTATAAAATCAGGTATGTGCCTGAAGTAGCAATGCTCTACTATGAATATCAGTATAATCCCAAGGTGAAAATTACGGGAGATCAGGTTGTTGAAGTCAGGGTAGAAGATTGCATGATCAAGGCAGTTAAGCTGATCCGAAAGAAAATGCAGCAGGAGATATGCAGCAGAGGGCTGGCAATAGAGACCAATCCGTCATCAAATTATCTGATTGGCACATTCAGAAGATATGACAGGCATCCTATTGTTAACTGGTACAATTACGGACTGACCTGTAATCAGGAAGAAGTAGAAAATTGTCCTCAATTGCAGGTTTCAATCAATACAGATGATCAAGGGGTATTTACAACCTATATTGAGAATGAATATGCATATCTGGCTTTGGCATTGGAAAAATACAAAGATGAGAATGGAAAATACAGGTACAATAAAACAATGATACTTCAGTGGTTAGATAATATCAGAAAGATGGGAATCAATCAGAGCTTTCGATAAAATTCCATATAGTAACTTTATCTTGCCATATTCGACATTATATAGCATAATTGGAATGGCTATAGAATAGATTAAAGAGGATACGAAGTGAAAGAGAGTAATTATATACGATATCGAAGATTAAAAGCGTTTGCCAACAGATGCTGCTTCTATCTGTGCAGAATATTTCCGATAAAGAAGAACCTGATCAGCGTGTGTACATTTGAAGGAAAAGGCGGATTTGGCTGCAATCCTAAATATCTGGTAGAGGAACTTCATCGGAAACACCCAGAATATGAATTCGTATGGTTCGTGAATGAAAGTTCATGGGAAAAACAATTTCCTGAATATATCCGAAAAGTACCTAATACATTATGGAGCAGAGCATATTGGCTAACTAGATCAAAGGTATGGATTGACAATTACAGAAAACCATATGGAACCTGTAAACGAAAAGGTCAATATTACCTTAACGTGAATCATTATACAATAGGTATTAAGTGTACTGGATTATGGCGAGGAGAAGGCTTCTCGAAGATGGCGTATCTGGTCAGTAAGAATGACTCTGATATGATAGATGATCTGGTAATTGACTCGGATTGGTGCGAGGAAGTATCTCCAAACGGTTTGGTGTATAACGGAACTTACCAGAAGACAGGAGCACCAAGATGTGATATATTATATGGGGATAGAAGTGATGCCAGACAGAAATTTCGTGAAAAACATAACTTGCCATGTGATGCTAAGGTAGTGTTATTTGCGCCTACATTCAGAGAGGGTGCAAAGGATGGAAAACGTTTTGTGTTCTCAGAGATATGGTCAATTGATTTTAAGAGACTGATTGATAATCTGGAGAAGAAGTTTGGTGGGAAATGGTATCTGTGTGTACGGGTACATCCACAGCTTGCGCCGACTTTTAAGGAATATAAGAACCCAGACGTGCAGGACAGAATCATAGATGAGAGTCAGGCTGATGATATGTATGAAATCCTTGCTGGAATGGATGCCTATATATCGGATTATTCCAGTGCCTGCTTTGAGGCAGGATTTGCTCACATCCCGGTGTTCTTATATGCGGATGACATACAAAAGTATGCTAATGACAGAGGTGCACTGATGTGGAATATTGCGACTGATCCAAGGGAGTGCATCGGTAATAATAAAGTAATGACTCCAAGCTTTGACGTGAAGCTGCCCTTCGCACTTGCAAGCGATAACGAAGAACTGGAAAAAGACATTATGGAATTTGATCAGGCAAAATATGATAAAGTGCTGGATGAATTCCATGAAAAAGTCGGGCTGGTATTCGATGGAAGGGCAAGTGAGAAACTTGCTGAAAATATCAATAATTTCTTGAAATGAGGTTTTTGGGTGAAGGTAATAAATTGTAATTTGGAAGAAGTACATAAAGTTATTGGTAAAAATAAAATTGTTTTATTCGGATGTGGTAGTTGGCTAGGTTTAATTAATCATACTCCAATAATGAAATATCAAAGCAAATTTGCATATATAATTGATAATAATCCGGGAGGAACGGTTTCAATTGGAAGTAGTGATTTAGCTGTATATTCACCTGATAAGATAAAGGGAGAAAGTAAATGCGATATTATCATAACGAGTCCGGTATATATGTATGATATGTATATGCAATTAAATCAAATGGATTTGTCTAATGAAATAAGATGTTTTTTCTTCCCTTTTATGGTATTGGAAACAAGTGGAAACGAAGATGGTGTTTTATTAAAGGAAGTAATCAACGCTCATAGTGAAAGAAAGATTCCTAAAATAATTCATAGTTTTTGGTTTAGTGGGGAGCCAAAGGCTGATTCTTATCAAAGATGCATTGATTCTTGGATTAAAATGCTTCCTGATTATGAAATTATTGAATGGAATATGGATAATTATGATTGGCATAAGCATCCATTTGTTAAAAAGGCAGTTGAACTAAAAGCGTGGGCATTTGCGTCGGATTATGCAAGATTAGATGTTCTTAATGAGATTGGCGGAATTTATATGGATGCGGATGTTGAAGTTTTTCGTAAATTCGATGATTTACTTGGTAATAATGCAATTTTGTCTTTTTCAAATTGTATCCAGATTGATTTGGCATTTATGGCCTCAAAAAAAAATAATAGTTTGATTAAGAATCTATTAGATATATATAATAATATAGAAATACCATATGATAGGAAACTATTTACAAAATATTTTCAACCTGCATTAATAAGAGAGACTTTAGTAGAAAATGGAATAAGAATGGATGGCAGCCTACAACGTACGAAAGATGTAACGGTCTTTCCAAACAAATTTTTTATGCCACAGGATTTTATTTTATTCAGGGATTATGACAAAACACAGCATACATATTGTGTTCATTATGATAATTTTGGTTGGAGTTTTAGCAAAGATAATAAACGCAATAAGAAAATACATGATAATAATTTACTGTGGAAATTAGTGGAAAAGGAAAAAATATGCGAGTAACAAAGAGTTTTAGAAAAGAAGATTATAAAGAAGGAAAAAAAGTCATTATTTATGGAGCAGGAAGATATGGTGAACTGGCATATTGGATGCTAAAAGAATTGAATATAAAACCATTTTGTTTTGCTGATGAGAAAATGGCAGGAGATAAATTTTGCAATCTTAAAGTAATTTCACCTAATGGATTAAAAGATTATTTAGATGCCATTGTGTTAGTTTCATCTTACAATTATTTTTTGGAGATGGTTTCTAACTTGCAATCTATGGGATTTGAAAGTATTTATGATATTTTAGAACTGTTGAAATTAGAGTGCAACGAAGCTAATTTATCAGAATATCTGTTGGATGAAAAACATAATTGGCAGAAGTATGCTAATGTTGTAGATAATGCAGATAATAATAAAGTAATTATTAATCATTGTGAACTTGTTGTCACAGAGTGTTGTACATTAAAATGTAAAGATTGTGCTAATTTAATGCAATACTATCAACATCCTGAAAATTTAGATGAAAGAGGAATAAAAAAATACTTTAATTATTTTTTAGATTCAATTGATATGTTGTTAGAGCTAAGAATACTTGGAGGAGAACCATTTATAATCAGGGATTTAGATTCAATTATCAATGAGTTTGTTTATTCGGAAAAAATAAAGAGGATAACTATTTATACTAATTCAACAATTCTTCCTTCGGAAAAAGTAATACGTGCCTTGCAAAATAAAAAAATATCAGTGCATATGTCTAATTATGGGGCAGTTAGTAAGAAAATAAATGAATTAAAAAAGGTGTTTATTGAAAATCATATTAATTATTATATACATAATTATGATAAATGGTTGGATTTAGGAAATGTTAATTGCAGAAATTATAATGGAAGACAAATGGTAGAATTATACAAAAATTGCATGATGGCAAAATGCTACTCTTTTTATAGAGGGAAATTATATATTTGCCCAAGATCAGCACATGGAGAGCAATTAGGAATATTTTCAAATTCCAATGCTGAGTTTGTAGATTTTACAAAAGAAGAAAATCTTGAAGATAGGAGAAAACAAATAGTTGATTTGATAACAAAAGTAAAATTTTTAACGGCGTGCAATTATTGTAATGGTTCTGCTTCTGAATCCAATGTAATTGATGCTGCAATTCAAATGAGGTAGTCGATATGCAATTGATAAATTCTGATATAGACTTTTTTCTAAAAGAATTAGAGGGAAAAAGAGTAGTATGTGTTGGCGCAGGACAAATGCTGGATGATATGTTTTTACTTTGGAATAAAGATATTACTTCGAAAATTGATATTATTTTTGATAATAAGAAAGATGGAGTCTATAGAACTACATATGGAAAGGAAATCCCTATAAGGAATGTTTTAGATATTTTACAAATTGATATCAATAAATATGTTATTTTAGTAACAACTATGTATTGTAAAAGTATATATGAACAACTTAATAGTTTACTTGGTAATAGAGAGATAAAATGCTTTCTATATCCAGTTATGTCACTACATACAAGTGAGTTTGAAATAACAAAAAGAAATACAAAGCAAAAAATACCTAAAATAATTCATTATTGTTGGTTTGGAAAAGGAGAAATGCCTGAAGAAAATCAGCGTTGTATTGATAGCTGGAAGAAATTTTGTCCAGATTATGAAATAGTGAAATGGACGGAAGATAATTATGATGTTAATAAATGTTTATATATGAAACAAGCATATGCGCAAAAAAAATGGGGGTTTGTTCCTGATTATGCTCGATTGGATATTATAAGCGAATACGGAGGTATATATTTTGACACTGATGTTGAAATAGTTAAAAGCTTTGATGATTTATTATATGAAGATGCATTTATTGGATTCCAAAGAAATTATTGGGTTTGTTTAGGTCTAGGATTCGGCGCAATGAAAAATAATAGTATAATCAAAGAAATGATGAATGATTATGAAAAAGAAGAATTTGAAGTAAATGGTAAATTAAATCAAATTGCATCGCCATATTATCAGACTAAATGTTTATTAAGACATGGGCTTAAATGTAATAATAAGTATCAATATGTTGATAACATTACAATATTGCCTACTGAGGTGCTGGATCCACAAGGTTTTTCTTTTGGAAAGATTACGCTTACAAAAAATAGTTATAGTATACATCATTATAGTGAATCGTGGGTGGATGAAGAAAAAAGAAAATTTAATTTAGAAAAATATCAGCAAATAAATTATTTTAGATAGAAAACAGGATAAATATTATGGACAGGTTATTGACTTTTTGGGGTATAGGTAATGTATGTGAGACATGCTTAAAATGGAATAAAGATGTTATTCCAGAATTATTCATTGATGAAAAAACAAAATTAACTGAATTCCACGGGAAAAGAGTGGTTCGTTCAAGTAATATTAAAAATTGGAAAGAAATATTTGTTGTTATTACAGTTATGAATGACAATGAAATAAAGAGGAACTTAAAAAATAAAGGTCTTGTAGAAGAACTTGATTTTATAAGTTATAGAGATTTTTTTTCATCAGATATTAAAGTATGTGAAAGTATTGAGAGAATATCAAAATGGATAGAGCAAAATGAAACCTACAGGAAGGCTACATTTATTTATGCACCAATGTTTATATGCAGACAAAGTACAACTATGTCCTATTTTTTTAAAAGTTACATAGAAGGGAGAAAACCGAAAAAGAGCATTATATTTAGTGAATTAGATATTATGTCTGAACAAAAGGCTTCTGAGTTTATGGATGCTCCAATAATTACAACTCCTAGATTATGCATATATGATAGTCCACGTATAGATGAAAAAGTAGAATATGATTACTATAAAAATGAACAGATAGAATTATCAAAAGAAGAAAAGGAATGGATTGTACAGCTAGAATCATGGAAAACATCAATAGATACAAAGATAACATTGCGCTTAACAGAGGTTCTATATCAATATATTAGAGATATGTTTAAATTATTAGAACCAAACAGGGTGATTATATGGGGTGGATGGAGTAGGATAAGCCATATTTTAGCAAAAATAGCAGAGAACATGGGGATACCATATGGCTTCATGGAATATGGCTGGCTACCGGGTACATATCAATTTGATTATTATGGAATTGCAGGACAAAATAAATATAGATTAGAAAAAAAAGATATTCCGAATAATGATGATTATAGTGAAATAGAACAGATAAAGAACTATATAAAAGATAGAAAAATAGATACAGGACATTTCAACTTTTCTGAATTTGACGAAAAACAGTTGTCAAAGATAAATACACATAGGAAGACTGTTTTTTTTGTTGGAATGGGGGAAGATGGGATGCAGATAAATCCTTGTTCTATTTTTTGGAGAAAATATGTGTCAAATATTGTTTATTCAACACATGAAGCGGTAGAAATAGTATATAATATTTGCAAAAAAAATAATTGGAATTTTATTTTTAAGCCACATCCGCGAGAGGATAATTTTGAGGGATATAATGAGTGGGCAAAGGATAAAGAATTTATTCTTGTTCGAGAAATGGAAATAGATCGTTTAATTGAAATTTCAGATGTAGTTGTGAGTATATCATCAGCAGTAGAATATAAGGCATTAATCTATGAAAAAGCCTTAGTGCAAGTAGGCCATGGTGCCTTAGAAGGATTGGATTGTAGTTATATTCCGAAGTCTAGGAGTGATATTGAAACAACAATCAGACAAGCAGTTAATTATGGAGAAACAGACAGGCAAAAGAAAGCGTTTAATCAACATTTATTTAATTTGTTAGGAACACATTTATGGAGCGATTTGTCACAAAATGATTTATCATATGGGCTAAGTGTAAAAGATGATTTCTTTGATAAAATTGAAAAGATAGGAGAGGACGAAGGATGAAAGTAGTAGCATTAGTACCAATAAAGTTGAATTCTCAGAGATTGCCACATAAAAATATATTACCACTTGCTGGAAAACCTTTATGCTGGCACATTCTTGATACATTGTGTCAGGTTGACAAGATAGATAAAGTATATGTATATTGTAGTGATGAAGAAGTGGTTAAGTATATTCCAGCACAAGCTATATTTTTGAAACGAGATAAAGAGTTAGATGGAGATTTAGTAAAAGGATTTGATATCTATAGAAAATTTATTGCAGAAGTAGATGCAGATGTATATGTATTGGCTCATACGACATCGCCATTTATAAAAAAGTCTTCAATAGAAAATGCATTAGAAAAAGTTTTACAGGGAGAAAATGACTCTGCTTTTTCAGCAGAAAGAATACAGACGTTTGCGTGGTATAAAGGCAAACCCATCAACTATGATATAAATGATGTACCCAGAACCCAAGACATGGAACCAATTTGGTTAGAAACAAGCGCATTTTTCATGTTTGAAAAAGAGATATTTACAAAGCACAACAGAAGAATTGGATTTAATCCGTATATTCAGGAAGTATCTGATATCGAAGCTATAGATATAGATGAAAAGAAAGACTATGAAATGGCTTTAAAACTGGTTGAAATGGAGAAAAAGAGTGAGTGAATTATTTTTGATTGCTGGTCCATGCGTCATTGAATCAGAAGAAAATGTAATGTATATTGCAGAAAAAATGAAAGAAATAACAGATAGGCTGCATATAGATTATTATTTTAAAGCTTCATTTGATAAGGCAAACAGGACAAGCATTTCTTCTTATAGAGGACCTGGTATAGAAGAAGGAATGAGAATATTAAAAAAAGTAAAGGATGATTTTAAATTAAAAATTGCAACAGATATTCACGAACCATGGCAGGCAAATAAGGTTGCAGAGGTTGCAGATATTATTCAGATTCCGGCATTCCTTTGCAGACAAACGGATTTGTTGGTAGCTGCAGCTAGAACAGGGAAAATAATTAATATAAAAAAGGCACAGTTTTTGGCACCTAAGGATATGATTAATGTTGCAAATAAAGTAAAGGAATCTGGAAATAATAAGATTTTACTTTGTGAAAGAGGTACAAGCTTTGGCTATAACAATTTAGTTGTTGATATGACAGGAATAGTAGAAATGAAAAAGTTAGGCTATCCTGTTGTTATTGATGCAACACACAGCGTCCAAAAACCGGGTGGAAACGGAACATCTACAGGTGGAAACAGAGAATACGCTGAACCCTTGGCTAAAGCCGCAATAGCAGTAGGAGCAGATGCACTGTTTTTTGAAGTTCATCCAGACCCTGATAAGGCTTTGTCGGATGGTGCCAACATGGTGAAGTTGGAAGATATAGAAGGAATATTGAAAAGAGTTATTAGAGTGTATAATTCAGTTCATCAGGAATAGTTATGGAAAAATTTGAATGTATAAATATTGGAAAAGAAGTATTTGATATAGAAATAAAAGCGTTAGAAAAGACGAAAGAATCACTTGATGATGTATTTTATGAAATTGTTAATGCAATATCAGAGTGTGATGGAAAGGCAATAATAACAGGAATAGGTAAACCGGGGCATATTGCGAAGAAAATGGCAGCTACATTTGCAAGCTTAGGCACTCCTGCATTTTACTTGAATCCAGCAGAAGCTATGCATGGGGATTTGGGGATGATATCAGCAAATGATATAGTTATCGCAATTAGCTATAGTGGTGAGAGTGATGAAATTGTAAGGATTATTCCTAATATCAGGCTAATAGGAGCAAAATTAATTGGAATAACCGGCAATGCAACTTCAACATTGGCAAAATATGCTGACCTAGTACAAGTAATTCCGGCTTTTAGTGAGGCATGCCATATGGGGTTAGCACCAACATCAAGTACAACAGTTGAGCTATGTTACGGAGATGCCATAGCGATAGCTGCAAGCGATATTTATGGCTTCAAAAAGAAAGATTTCGGAAAATTTCACCCAGCTGGTTCGTTAGGGAAAAAATTGCTATATAAAGTTCAGGATTTGATGATAAATGGAAATGAAAATGCAAAAATTCAAGAAAATGCGTTGCTGAAGGATGCTATTGTAGAATTAAGCAGAAAAGGACTTGGAATAGTAAATGTTGTAAATAGTGACGATGAATTAATGGGTGTAATTACTGACGGTGATTTAAGAAGATTATTAGAAAAAGAAGTGGATGTTTACAAATTAACAGTTTTAGAGGTTATGAATACTAATCCCATTACAATTAAACCTCAACAGATGGCAGTAGATGCGCTTAATTTAATGAAAGAAAAAAACGTTACTAGTTTGCCAGTGCTAAAAGATAGGGTAAATATTGGAACTATAAGGATTCAGACTATTATTAATATTGGAATAATTGGGTAATGATGAAGCAAAAAAAGTATAAATTATTTGCCATGGATGTTGATGGAACCATGACTGACGGAAAAATATATATGTCTTCTCAAGGAGAGGTGTATAAAGCATTTAATGTAAAAGATGGATTAGGAATAAAAGAGATTTTACCGCAATTAGGAATGCAGGCAGCTATAATTACTGGGAGACAATCTTCTATAGTTGAGAAAAGAGCAGAAGAATTAAATGTTAGATTGCTATATCAAGGAATAAAAAATAAAGTGGAATGTCTTGAAAAAATTGCAGAAAATGAGGGAATCACTTGGAATGAGATAGTTTACGTTGGTGATGATATTAATGATCTTAAGTGTATAGAAAAAGTCGGCTTATCAGCTTGCCCGCAAGATGCTTGTGAACAGGTGAAGAGTAGTGTATCATATGTATCTGATTATAAAGGTGGAGATGGAGCAGTAAGACAGGTAATAGAATATATTATGCGGGAGAATGATTTATGAAATTTTTAAATTCTGATATATATAGTTTTTTAGAATTTAGTAAGGACAAAGAAGTAGTAGCTTTTGGTGCAGGAAAAGGATTACATAATTTCCTGCTTGAATTTAATGAACTTAATGTAGAATCAATTATTCAGTATGTGGTTGATAATGATAAATCCAAAATAGGAAAAATGATAACATTAGTAAATGAAACAAGAATAATAACAAGTCTTGAAAATGTAATTAAGATGAATAACTTAGTAATCTTAATATCATGTGTTGATATATGCTCAATATTTGAACAACTGAATACTATTTCTGAACTTAAGGATGTTGTATGTTTTTCAACAATATATATAAGAAGCGAAACGAATCTTTATAAAGACAAAATTAGAGTTTACCCAAATACTTTTAGAATTACATCTGATATGAGGATACCTAAAATAATACATTATTGCTGGTTTGGTAAAAAACCTATTCCCAAGAAAAATATGGAATGGATTGATGGATGGAAGAGAAAATGTCCGGATTATGAAATTATTCAATGGAATGAAAATAATTATGATGTTACTAAAAATCAATATATGTATGATGCATACAAAGAAAAAAAGTGGGGATTTGTTCCAGATTATGCTAGGTTAGATTTAATATATAATTATGGTGGCATATATTTAGACACAGATGTTGAAATAATTAGAAAATTTGATGAACTATTATATGAAGAAATTTTTTTCGGAGTTGATTGCTCTCATAAAATAAGTCTTGGATTGGGGTTTGGAGCAAGTAAAAAAAATGAAATAATACAAAAATTGAGAGACTATTATGATAAAGTCAGTTTTTATGACGATAAAGGCAGGATAAGTAATGTATCAGCACCATCTTTACAGGAAAAGTGTTTTGAAGAATTAGGGTTTAAAAAAAATGGCGAATATCAAAGAATTGGAAATATTGCTGTTTTTCCAGAAAGAGTAATGGCTGCTAAATGTAATTTGACTGGAAGAACAAGTATAAGTGAAAATACTTTTTCTATACATCATTATGATGCTTCATGGGTTGATGGAGATATATTAAATAAATTGAATAACAATAAAATATTATTTAATGAAAAGGTAGAGCTATTAAAGTGTTAGGCGGGGTTTTCTTATCATAAGCATTTTAAAAAGTATAATAACTTTCTGTTGGACATGAGAGGTGAGCTGCCATATAGGGATGGGTACACATCGAGGCCATTTAGAACGGATAGTGATGACGTTTTATCTGGTGCACCCATTATTACTATATATCTGCCCTGTATGAGGTAAAGATCACTCCATAATCTTAGTTCTATTCAATGATAGGTGTCAAAAAGTATTGAATTTATTGAAAAAAACACTTGATTATATGGAGAAAAATTATTAGATTAATTGAGTCATGTGTATTGTGCTCCTACTAATGAGAGATGCAAACATAACAAAATGTTCAGATAATCTGGACTTATATCTTCAAGGTGTAATCAATTGAAATCTAGATTTCAATTTTTAGTTTATATCATATTTTTCTTGATATCAAATGAAATCATAAATTTGTGAATCAACGTGTCAGACTACAATTTTTATAGCAATAAGTGGGAGAATATTATGGTTACAGAGAGAATATTTCCTTTCGAAAGAATGGAAAAAAATTCTAAAGTAATATTATATGGGGCTGGGAAAGTTAGCAGAGAATATATACAGCAAAATGAAAAATTGCAATGGTGTGACATCTTATTTGCCGTTGATATTAATGGTTCTTCTATTACTAATTTCCCTATATCAGTATATTTGCCACAATATATTAGTAATATTGTTAAGTATGATTATATTTTAATTGCAATAGCATCAATTGAAAAACGTAATGATGCAAAAAAGTTACTTTTGCAATTGGGTATTCCAAAAGACAAGATAATAGATGAAATTGATTGTTTTTATTGGGATAGAGATGGTATGATAAAGAATCAAAATGAAACTAATCTGATAAATAATAGTCAACTTAGGATAGGGATTATATTTACAGGTGGACTTGGGGATCAAATTATGCAACTATGTATCTATCAGCAGTTAGTTGAAATTGATAAAGATTGTATAATAGATATAATTGTTCCGCAAAAAAGGATGGAGTTTGCAAAGTGCATTTTTTTTCATCAGGCTAGGCTTGGAAAAATTAAAGAATGGGATATGTCAGAAAGAGACTATAATGTATATTCTATTGTTTTAAAATTAGATTTTGAAATAGAAATAGTAAAATTTGATTTAGAATATGTAAAAAAGAAATCACATAAATTAGCTAAAAAAATATTACAATTGCAAAATTATAATAAATATGAATTTTTAGGATTGCCAGTAAATACATATTCGAGTCGTATGAAGATTGATAGGGCAAAATTTGAGGGAAAGAATCATTATACTATGTATAATTGTAATAATATTTTTAACATAGTAAATCAAAAAGTAAAACTTGAAATTAATGAGGTATATGTTGAACAATTTAAGCAATTAAAACTTGGAAAAAGATATTGTACCTATAATTATGGTGCAGATGATGTGTCTGGAAATGGGAAGTTACAAACTAAATTGTGGCCATATAAGTATCATGAAAGATTTAACCAATTGTTTAAGAAGGCATTTCCAACAATAGAACTTGTACAACTTGGTGGTAAAAATGCAACAAAAATTCCTTATGCTGATAGATATATTTTAGGAGAGAGGTTAGAAATAGTAGAACATATATTAAAAAATTCTTTATTACATATTGATTGTGAAGGAGGGTTAGTTCATCTTGCAACTCAATTAGAAACTAAATGTTGTGTTCTATTTGGACCTACTCCAGCTTGGTTTTATGGTTATCCTCAGAATATAAATATTGAATCAACAGTTTGTGGTGAATGTATATACATGTATCAAGATTGGTTTACTTGTTGTCATAGAAATGGTAAGGCTGAGTGTATGAAAAGCATTACTCCCCAAATTGTAATGGAGAAAATAAAACAATATTTGGATTTGGAGCAATAACATGATGGGAAAGGCAATATTTTTAGATCGTGATGGTACGATTAATGTAGAAAAGAACTACTTATATAAGATAGAAGAATTTGAATATCTGCCTGGAGTGAAAGAAGGCTTAAAGATACTTCAGAAATTGGGCTTCATACTAATTATAGTGACAAATCAATCTGGAATTGCAAGAGGATATTATACTGTGCAGGATTATTTTAAGTTAACTGAATGGATGATAGCAGATTTAAAAAAGGATGGAATTAACATTGCAAATTGTTATTATTGTCCACACCATCCAGAATCAAAAATAGAACAATTTAAAAAGAATTGCAATTGTAGAAAACCAAGGTTGGGATTGTTTGAAAAAGCAATTATGGAATATGATATAGATTTGTCAAATTCATATGCTATTGGTGATAAATATAGAGATCTTGCATTATGTGATGCTAAGGAGCAGAATACAGTACAAGGTTTCTTATTATATACAAAAAATAAAGAGAAAGGAAATATTCACTGTATTGAAGGCGGAGTTTATGAAGCTGCAAAATGCATTGAGAAGAGAGAAGAAAATGGAAAAATGGATTAGTGAAATAATAAGCAACAAGAAAGAATTACTTGAAAATTTAGAATCAAATGGTTATATAGAGTTGGTTGAAGAGACTGGAAGGATGATTTCAGAAGCATTAAAAAAAGGTAATAAGATTATTCTAGCTGGAAATGGGGGAAGTGCAGCGGATGCACAACATTTTGCAGGAGAAATTGTTGGTAGATTTACAATGGAAAGAAAATCTATTCCAGCTATATCTTTATGTGTTGATCCATCAGTTGTGACTTGTATAGCGAATGATTATGGATATGATCAAGTATTTGCAAGACAAATTGAAGGACAAGGAAAAGCGGGAGATGTATTTGTAGCTATATCGACAAGTGGAAATTCCAAAAATTTAATTAATGCAATGAAGGTTGCGAGAGAAAGTAATATAAAAATTGTTGGTTTTTTGGGCAAAAAAGGTGGAAAAATGAAAGAATTGTGTGACTATGCATTAGTTGTTCCTTCGGATTGTACACCAAGAATTCAGGAAACACATACACTTACTGTACATATTTTATGTGAGATGATAGAAAAAGAATTATTCAATTAGCAACTTGGAGATAAAAATGAAACAGGATAATCGTATATATGAAGATATAATTACAAATGAATTTTGCAAAAAAAATGTTTTAGTTATTGGTGATTTGATGGTAGATGAGTATATTACAGGTAGGGTAAATCGTATTTCTCCAGAAGCACCAGTACCAGTATTAAATTACAAAGAAAGAACCTTAGAAGCAGGAGGTGCTAGCAATGTTGCTCATAATATATATGGCTTAGGTGCAACAGTTTCTATTTCGGGTACTGCAGACGAGGATGAAGCGGGTATGTGGCTAAGAAAGCATTTTAATAATATGGGAATACATACTGAAGGGATTATTGCACAAAGGGGAAAGCCTACTACAATAAAGACAAGGTATGCAACTAAAGGACAACAATTATTACGTGTTGATAATGAAGATATCTCAGAAATTACAGAGGAAACACAAAATAGTATATTAGATTTTTTAAATAGTAATATTAAGAATTTGGATGTGGTTGTATTATCAGATTATAAAAAAGGTGTTTTAAACAATGGAAAGTTTGTTCAAGATATAATTAAAATTTGCAATCGTAATAATGTTTTGGTTACTATAGACTCAAAAAGTAGAAATATAGCAGCATTTAAAGGTGTAGATTTTGTAAAACCCAATAATTTAGAGCTGGAAGAAGCCGTTGGCATAAAAATTGAAGATGATGAAAGTTTAAACCAAGCAGGTCGCATATATCTAAATAAGTCACAAGCTAAGGCATTAATTGTAACTCGTGGAAGTAAGGGAATTAGTGTTTTCCTACCAGAAAAAAATAGAAAAGATTACCCGGCTAAAGATGTACAAGTATATGATGTATGTGGCGCAGGAGATACAGTTATTAGTACAATTTCTTTGGCATTAGCGAGTGGAATTGATCTGGGAGATTCAGTAGGGCTTGCTAATTTAGCTGCAGGAGTAGTAATAAGTAAAGTAGGAACAGTTGCAATTTCTTCAGAAGAATTATTAAGGAGCATTAATGAAAAGTAAAATAGTTTCCATTGAAAAAATGGCAGAAATAGTTTCCAAAGCTAAGCAACAAGAAAAGAAGGTTATAGCAACTAGTGGATGTTTTGATATTATTCATGCGGGGCATGTGACATACCTTGAGGAAGCAAAAGATAAAGGGGATATATTAATTGTATTTCTGAATTCCGATGTATCAGTAAAAAGCCTTAAAGGAAATAATAGACCTATAGTTAACCAAAATGAACGTGCGATAGTAATTGCAGGTTTGGAATGCGTTGATTATGTCAGCATTTTTGATGAAAAAACACCTTGTCAAAGTATACTAAAATGTAAACCAGATGTATTTATTAAAGGTGGGGATTATAGAGGAAAAAGGATACCAGAAATGCATATACTTGAAGAATATGGTGGTCATGTAGAATATGTTAGTATGGTCAATGGGTGTTCATCAACGAATATAATAGAAAGAATTAAAGAAACTATAGAAAGGGAGAAAAAGAAATGATTATTGTAACAGGTGGAGCAGGTTTTATTGGCAGTTGTGTTGTGAGAACATTAAATGATATGGGAATAGATGACATTATCATCGTGGATCATATTTGCGAAAGTGATAAATGGATGAATATGAGAAACAAAAAATATATTGAATATATTAATAGAGATGATTTTTTAAACAGATTGCCTGAATTTGCAGGTAAGGTTTCTCATATTATTCATATGGGCGCATGTTCTGCTACAACAGAAAGAAATTTTGATTTTTTATATAAAAATAATTTTGAATATACAAAAACATTATGGAAATTTTCAGTTGAAAATCAGATAAGTTTTATTTATGCAAGTAGTGCGGCTACATATGGAGATGGTTCTCAGGGATTTGATGATAAAGATGATATTAAATTACTTCGACCTTTAAATGGGTATGGTTATTCAAAACAGCTATTTGATCTTTGGGTCGAAAAGCAGACAGAAATGCCTAAGCAATATGTAGGATTTAAATTTTTTAATGTATATGGTCCAAATGAATATTTTAAAGGTTCTATGGCTAGTGTCATTTTTCATTCATATAATAAAATAAGTCAAACGGGTGAAATGGGATTGTTTAAGTCATATAAAAAAGGGTATCAAGATGGTGGACAATTAAGAGATTTTGTATATGTTAAAGATATATGTAAAGTAATTAAATTTATGATAGAGAATCCTCAGATAAATGGTTTATTTAATCTCGGAACAGGTAAAGCGAGAACATTTTATGATTTAGCAGTTGCAACATTTAATGCAATGGAACTGAAACCTAATATAAAGTATATTGATATGCCAGAAAGTCTTAGATTAAAATATCAATATTATACTCAAGCTAATATGGAAAAATTAAAATCGGTTGGTTATAGAGAGCACTTTTATAGTTTAGAAGAAGGCGCAAAAGATTATGTTCAAAATTATCTAAGTAATAATTATAGTATATATTAGTTTGAAGAGGCGAGTTATGTACGAATATAGAGTTATTGACAAATTACTTAATACATTAAATTTATACAAACACGTAGGAATATATGGTGCTGGGATTTCTTCTAAGAAAATATATAATGTAATTGAAGAAATGGAGTTATTAGATAATGTTGAGTGCTTTATTGACCAAGATAGTTCATCTGCAATTGGCACTTTTATTGGAACAAAGCAAGTTAAGAAAATAGATCAAGCAATAGATAATATTGATGTTATTATAGTTTCTTCTATAAAGTATTGGAAAGAAATTCAAAATAGATTAGAAATATATTTGCAAGTAATAAATTGTGATATAAAAATTGTTTCTATATTTGAGGATGATAAGAAAGAGAGAAGAGAATGTAGGAAACAAAAAAGAGAAGATTATTATAATTATCAGGAAATAAATCTTAATCCATATATAAGAGAGAAAGAAGATCCTTTATTAATAGCTTGGTATTATTCTAATCAGATTCAAAAAAATAAAAATAATAAATATCCAGCGTATAATCACAATAATATAAGTAGCAATGTCCCGCAATATTTTGTTAATCAGCCTGATTTGATTAAACCTATTGACGAAAGCATTTTATATTATGTTTCTACGAATGATTTAAGGCGTCAAGTTGATTTAGCAAAATTTTACGGATTATATGGTTTTTGCTTTCCTATTTTTTGGAAGAACAATAAGAATTTAGAATATGTTGTTGAAAAATTTATTGAAACAAAAGATATAGATTTTAAATTTTGTTTTTGTATTACTGATTATATCCTATTAGAAAGAATATCCGATAGAAGATTTAGACAGTATGTAGATGTTAATAATTCTTTTGAAAACATAGAAAAATTTGTTGAAATGATATCTGATGCATTAAATGATGAAAGATATATATGTATTGATGACAGACCTCTGATTTTGCTTGGAAGTGAATATATGTTTGCAAAAGGACAAATGGAGTATTTCATTAAGATTTTGAGATCTGCAATAGTTAAAAGAGGATTCAATGATCCGTATTTTTTGTTAGGCATAACGGATAAAAAATATTTAAATAAGTTTGAGGTTGATGGAATATTTGAATATCCACCAATGGATATAAGCAATATAATAATTAAAGAAGATATAGAAATAATTAATGATGATTTTCAAGGACATGTTTATGATATGAATAAATATATAAATCATTTGTTAATTAGTGAAGACCTGTTAAATGAAAAGTTATATAGAACTGTTTCAATAGGATATAATGATTTGCAGGAAAGTAGAGGATATTGCTCAGATATATTATATGGAATGACGCCTTCTCTATACGAAAAGTGGCTTTCAAATGTAATTGCAGAGAGCAAAAAAATGCATAAAACAAATAATTTTATTTTCATTTATGCATGGAATGCTTGGAACAAATCAGCAGCATTAGAACCTAATTTAAAAGATGGATATGCGTATTTACAAAATACATTAAATGCAATATATGACAATCGAAGATTAAAAGAGGATATTGTTAAAAAAAGTATAGAAAAGTATCAAAAAATCCATAAAAGAATACTATTTTATGTCTTTTGTATGGAAAGCATGGGGGATATTGTTGCTTGTGAACCAATTAGTAGATATTTGAAAACATCTTATCCAAATTCTGAATTACATTGGATTGTAAAGGATAATTTTTCGGATTTGGTGAAATATAATCAATATATTGATATAGTGCATGAAGTAAAAAATTTATCTGAAGGGATCGAATTATGCGATAAAGTAAAAAAAGAAAACGTAGGGATAGTTATTGACTGTCATTATAATAATAGAATTTGTAGCGGTGATAAATGGCATGTCAATAATAATAATCCACAAATTAATGAGAATACATATTTAAATTATGGTTCTTTGCTTGAAAGTTTTTGTTTAATAGCCGGAATGAAACCAATTGATGACTCTCCTATTTTCCATGAATCAGGTAATAGAGTTAATCCATTACAAGGAGAGGAGTATGTTGTTTTTCATTGTACTTCATCCGAAATTATTAAGGATTGGGACGGTCATAAATGGAATACACTTGCTACACATCTACTTGAAAAACATATTAAGGTTGTGGAAATTGGGCTTTCTCCTGTAATAGTAAGTAAAAATCCATTATATTATGATTATACAATGAAAAGGGATTTACAAGAAATAGCATTAATAATAAAGGAAGCAAAGGGGTTTGTTGGTATTGATAGTGGCTTTGCTCATTTTGCTAATTGTTATTGCAAAGATGCTGTTTTAATTTTTGGAAAATATAAAAACTTTATGTATCCAATGCCGTATAGTGGATATTTTAAAGAAAACAAAAAAGAAATAATAATATATCCAGAAGAAGGAAAACCAGCCTATTTTGTTGAAGAAGAAAAAGTATATGAGAAATGTAAAAGGTTTCTAGACAAATAGTGAGTTGCGATGCTACGAAAGAAAATTGACACTCATAGTATTTTTATGTAGTAGAGGAGACTAGTATGAAAATAAAACCAATTGCTATGTATTTACCGCAGTTTCATAGAACACCAGAAAATGATGAATGGTGGGGAAAAGGATTTACTGAATGGACAGCTGTAAAAGGAGCAGAAGCATATTTTGAAGGACATAATCAACCAAGAGTTCCACTTAACAATAATTACTATAATTTACTAGAAAAGAAAACAATGGAATGGCAGGCAGAATTGGCGCAAAAGTATGGTGTATATGGCTTTTGCTTTTACCATTATTATTTTAAGGATGGAAGAAAAATATTAGAAAAACCTGCTGAAAATTTACTGAAGTGGAAAGATATAAAGGTAAATTATTGTTTTTGCTGGGCAAATGAAACATGGGCGAGGACTTGGTCAAAGATGAATAATGTTAATTTTTGGGCAAGTAAATATCAAAGCGTGAACAACGATGAAAAGACAATTTTATTGGAACAAAAATATGGAGAAGAAAAGGATTGGAAAGAACATTTTGAATACTTACTTTCGTTTTTTTTAGATGAAAGATATATTAAAATAGAAAACAAACCGGTTTTTATGATTCATAAACCAAAAGATATCGAAAAATTGGCTCAAATGATTGACGCATGGAATACATGGGCAATTGAAGCAGGGTTTAGTGGAATATATTTTATTAATACTGACACATATGAATTATCAGGGGCAAATGCTACTATTTTGAGAGGACCGGATGCATTTGTTGATAACACTATTGTAGGAGGAAAAAATGAGAACAAGTATATAAATCAAGTTTTATGTAGAAATTATGATGAAATTTGGAAAAATGCATTAGTATTGCAACCTAAAACAGAGAATGTGACTTTTTTTGAAGGTTTTGTTGACTTTGATGCAACAGCAAGGCATGAGAAAAGAGGATGGCTTATTGAAAATGTAACTCCTGAAAAATTCGGAAAATATTTGTATGCATTAGCAATTAAAAATATGATATATGGGAATGAATATTTATTTATAAATGCATGGAATGAGTGGGGAGAAGGAAATTATCTTGAACCAGATACTGTAAATAAATATGGTTTTTTAGAGGAAATAAGAAAAATTGTAGATAAGTGTGATACGAGTAAACTCAATATATATAAAGAATGGAATACTATAACAAGTAAATTGTTAAATATGGATATTCAACATAGTAATGATTATGAGACAGCAAAATGTTTTGAAGATCAAATACTAAAGTATAAAGAGTGTTTCTATTTATTAAATAGATGGATGCTTCTTAGAGAAAATGGCATTGCAATTTCGGATTATTTAATACAAGAAGGGTTGAATAACGTTGCAATATATGGAATGGCAGCAATTGGAAAACATCTTTATGATGAAATAAAAGAAGCAAATAATATTAAAATTAAGTATATTATCGATAGAAGAAAAATAGAAGAAATTAATGATGTTTTAGTTGTAACCCCAGAGGAAAAAATAGTTGATGTAGATGTAATTATTATTACGGTGGTAGCTGGACGAGACAAACTAATAAAGAAATTAAAACAAAACAGCAATATAAAAATAATGACATTATGGGATATTATTACAAATTTAATTCAAAAATACGAGGGTTAAAATGCAAAATAGTAGTAGAAAAGAAGTATTATTAATTACTTATTCATTATTTCAAACAGGAGCACCAATTGCAATATTAAATGTGGCGATTGCATTAAAAAATATGGGATATATTCCTATTGTTATTAGTAATCAAGATGGACCTTTAAAAAATAATATTTTAGAAAGGGATATAGCAGTAATTGTGGAACCCGGATTATTAAAAAACAAATCAGTGTTTGAAAGTTGGGTAAGTAAATATGATATAGTTTTTATAAACACAATTGTATATTACTCAATGATAAAAAAATGTAATTTCAATAATTCTAAAGTGATATGGTGGGTTCATGAAGCAGAAGATTATTATAATATAATATGTGATAAAAAAGAAAAAGTATATATACCAGCAAATATAGATATTTATGGTGTTGGAAATGTTGCTTGTAATAATTTTAACAAATATTTTGGAAGAATGCCTAAAAATTTATTGTATGGTATAGGAGAAGACATTCATGTTGAAAGAGAAAAGAAGGGAGATAAAACTATTTTTGCAATAATAGGTTCTATTATTACAAGAAAAGGTCATGATATATTATTAGATTCTTTGCAATATATATCTGATTCATACTGGGATAAAGCTGAATTGTGGATAATAGGAAGTAAGGACGATAATAATATGGATTTATATAATAGAATGTGTAATGTTGCATCTCAGAAGCAATATGTAAAAATTAAAGGCGAAAAAACTAGATATGAGATGAAAGAAATATACAAGTATGTAGATGTTTTACTAGCGCCTTCTAGAGAGGACCCAATGCCTATTACAATAACAGAGGCAATGATAAATGCTATTCCAGCTATTGTGTCTGATGGCTGCGGAACAGCAGGTCTTCTTAAAAATGGGTTTAATGGTTTAATATTTAGAAATGAAAATGCGAAAGAGTTAGCAGAGAAAATTAAATATGCAATTGATAATCCAGATAGAATGATAGAAATGGGAATTCAGGTAAGAAATATATTTGAACAAAAATTTTCAATAATGGCTTTAGAGAAAAATGTAAATATGATTATAAATGGTGAATATTAATGAATCGAATTATTATCTATTGTGTTGGAACAATAATGAAAAATTATTTAAAATATATAAAAAGCGAAGAAATAGTATGTTTTGTTGATAATTATTCTGAAATGAGAGATATATATGGGAAAAAAATAATTAGAATTTCATCTGTTTCAGATTATCAATTTGACTATATCGTTATTTTTAGTAATAAATATTGGAAAGATATTTTTCAAGATTTAGTTGAACATGGTATAGATGAAAAAAAAATCCTGCATTGGATATACTATATTTATAAAATGAATTATAATGTAAAAAAATTAGCTTTTGATTCATATGAGCCAATTTCGTATTGTGTCAAAGAGTTAGATTTAAAAATAGCATTAGATATAGATAATAGTTTAGAAAAAAGTAATTTAAATATATATTCTAGAAACGTAAAATCATTATTTACTCAGATTGATTACTTAAAAAGTGATTTTACAAATTCTGATTTAAAGAATAAAAATTTAATTTATGATTGCGTTTTTTTAATTGACTTTTTTATGGAACATGATTTAAAGGATTTGGTAAAGCTTTTTCACAAATTGAAGAAAGTCACAAAGTATATTATCCTAACAATTCCTTATATGGGTTATAACAAAAAGGAAGAATGGTGTGAGGAAAAATTTTCTAAATATGGGGATATTAGGGTTTTTCCTCTGCAACTTGTAAAAATGGTTATAGTAAAAGTTCCTTATGATAAGACTATTAATTGTGATATAGCAGTATATGCAGTCACGCATCAGAAATCAGTAGATTTAGAAGATGACATGTATGTTCCTATTTATGCAGGTAAGGATAATAATAATGAACTTGGAATTTTAGGAGATGCTAGCCAGGATAATATAGCATATTTAAATAGATATATTAATGAATGTACATCACTTTATTGGATTTGGAAGAATTCAGATAAGAGGATAGTAGGATTAGTTCATTATAGAAGATTTTTAGGGACGGGACATTTTTGGAATGATTGGGAAAAAGATATCTTAAATAGAGAAGAGATAAAAGAAAACTTAAAAAGTAGTGATTTACTAGTTGGTAATGTAGTTGATGTTTTTCCATTGTCATTAAAAGAGCATTTGAGAGAAAGTCTTAATGAAAAATTATTTGATGAAGTGTTTGAAAAAATTAGAAATTTCATAGATAGGTATTATCCTGAGTATTTGTGTGATTTTGACAACTGCTTTGGTGGAACAGTTATGTATCCATGTAATATTATAATTGGAGAGAAAAAAATAATAAATCTATATTGCGAATGGCTTTTTAGTATAATTATTCCAATAACCAAAGAAACAGACCTGAGTAAATGGGATAATAATAACATTAGAGTTATAGGATTTATTGCAGAGAGACTATTAAGTGTATGGATAAGGCACAATGGAATATTAGTAAAAGAATTTCCACTAATCTATATTTAACAATAAATAGTTAATTAAAGTTAGGAGAATTTAAGTGACTAGTGAAGAATTTTTGATACAAGAAATGAAAAAAAATGTAATTAGATGGATAAATATTGAAGAAGGAATGAAGGTTCTTGCTATTTCTGATGATTATGAAATGTATGAAGATGTATTTTCTAATATGAATATAAATTATTCTATAAGAGGGGTTCAGGAATCTTTGGATAATCCTTTTGATGATATGATAGATAATGGATTTGACTATGTTTTTTGCATAAGTGTTTTGGAAAAATGTCATTCTCCATTAAAATTGTTATCAATAATAAGAAAAAAACTTTCTTTTGAAGGTAAACTTATTCTTGGAGTTAATAATCGTCTGGGCCTTAAATATTTCTGTGGAGAACAAGAACCTAATTTTAAAATGCCATTTGTTGGAATAGAAAATTATAGTGGCATCGATAAGGACGAAATAATAAAAAGGGGAAGACTATATTCTAAAAGTGAGATTAAAACTATTTTACAAAAAAATGGATTTAATAACAACTATTTTTTCTCGGTATTACCTAATCTAGAATATACTCAACTGATTTTTTCTGAAAAGTATTTGCCGAATGAAGAATTATCTATTAGAATGACTCCGCTATATGATAATCCCAATACCATTTTTTTACATGAAGAAAATATTTATCAATCTATCATAAGTAATGGAATATTCCATGAAATGGCAAATTCATATTTAATAGTGTGTTCAAAAGATAAGTATATAGATTATCCTATTAAACAAATTACGTTTTCTTCTAATAGAGGAAAAGATAAAGCATTAATGACAAGTATATATGACGATTATGTTGAGAAAAAAGCTATTTTTCCAGAAGGAAATAAGTCAATAGAAAAATTGCTAAATAATTCTAAAATATTGAAAGACAATGGTATCAATGTTATTAACATGACTTTTAATCAAAATAGTGTACATATGCCGTTTGTAAAAGGAAAAATAGCCAATGTTTACCTGCAAGAACTTTTAGAAATTGATTGTGATAAATTTATTTCTGAAATGGATAGATTCATAAAAAATATATATAAATCATCAAAAATTGTGCGGGTAGATCCTAAGTTGGGTCCTATTTTACAATATGGATTTATTGATTTAGTGCCACTAAACTGTTTTTTTTATAATAATGAATTCCTTTTTTTTGATCAAGAGTTTTGCATAGAAGAATATCCTATTAATGCTATTATTTTTAGAACTATTGAAATTATTTATGAATATAATACTAGAAGAGAGAGCATTTTACCTTCAAGCTATTTTTTGAAAAAATATAAAATAGAGGAAGATTATGCTTTTTGGCAGAGTTTATCTGATGATTTTACTGATAAATTAACCAACCAAGATAAAATGGTACAATTTAACGCTGAACATAAAAGAAATTATCATCTTGTTCAAGAGAATAGAAAAAGGATTGAAACGTCTATTACTGAGTATGAGGAAATAATGCTTAATCCATTTCAGAATCTTTTGGGAAAGAAATTGTTTATTTTTGGTTCAGGTAATTATGCATTAAAATTTGTTGAAATGTATAGGAAGGATTATCCTATAGAGGGAGTATTAGATAATAATCAGGAAAAATGGGGGAAATCTTTTCAAGGCTATCCAATTATGAAACCCAATATATTAACAAGGATTAATCCCAAAGAGTATAAAGTAATAATTTGCGTTAAGAACTTTAGACCTATATTAGAGCAACTAAAGAATTTGGGAACAATTAATGTAGGAACATTCGATTTTAATAGAGTATACCCAGGAAGACAAGCATTGGCGATTCCCAATAGTCTTGGCAAAAATTGCGAAAAAAAGAAATACCATATTGGTTATATCGCTGGAGTATTTGATTTATATCATCTAGGACATTTGAATATGTTTAAAAGAGCAAAGGAAAAATGTGATTATTTAATTGTTGGAGTTGTATCAGATGCGGGGGTGCGTCAGTTCAAACATACAGAACCATTTATTCCATTGGATGAGAGAATAGAAATGGTAAAATCTTGTAGATATGTAGATGAAGTGGTTGAGATACCATATTTTTATCGTGATACACAAGAGGCCTTTGAAAAATATCATTTTGATGTTCAATTTTCTGGAAGTGATTATGAAAATGATCCTAGTTGGTTGGCTAAAAAGACTTATTTGCAGGAACATGGTTCAACATTAGAGTTCCTTTCTTATACTGAACAGACAAGTTCAACAAAAATAAAGGCATTAATTGAACAAAAATTATTATAAAACGATAGGGAATAAAATGAATAAGAATAAAAAAAATATAGTTTTTAATGTATTAAAATTAGTAATAGTAATAGTTTTTTTTCTTGTAACCTTGGTCTTAGCATCTTATCCCATAAGAAATCAGCCAGTTTCTATAGTTATTGACACAAACAATGGAATAGCGAAGATAACATATTCAAGTGAAGAAATTCAAAGTATGCATGAATTTTCCATAGAGTTTCCTGATATTGAAAACACCATGATTAAAGAAATTAGATTATACAGGATGTTTACTTCGGTATGTGTGGATAAGATACAGACTGCTAATCTGTTCCGGTATGCGGTAATTGAAAAGGACACAATAAACTTTAATGATGAAGCGTGTGAGTTATTGCGTAAAAATTCAAAATCATTTTTTATGGAGAGGCTTATTTTTATAGAAATTTTGCTGATATTTGTTTTAATTATTTGGATTCTTTTGAATGCTTTAAGTGAAAAGTTTGATACTGATAATCGAAATAATCATGGTCCAATTTATGAAGTGAAGAAATTTATTTCTGAAATAAAAAATTATGGTGTATATATGGTTTTTGCTGCTAAAACTGACTTAAAAGCGGAGGTCGCAAATTCATATTTAAATCGTTTATGGTGGTTATTGGAGCCGTTTTTTAATATGCTGGTTTATGTTATTGTATTTGGAAGAGTCATGGGCAATTCTATCGAAAATTATGCAACATTTGTTTTTTCGGCATTGCTTATGTGGAACTTTTTCAATAAGACGATTAATTATAGTGTAAAATGTGTGAGGAATAACCGTGATATAGTAACAAAAGTATATGTGCCTAAGCATGTATTGTTAATATCTAATATGATTTTAAACTTTTTTAAATTACTTTTTTCACTGATTGTATTAGTACCAATGTTGTTTATTTTTAGGGTACATATTGGGATAGGTATTTTGTGGATTGTACCGGCATACTTGTTAATGATTACTTTATCATTTGGTGTAGGTATGATATTCCTGCATTATGGCGTATATATTGATGACTTAAGCTATGCAGTTGGGATTTTATTACAAATGCTAATGTTCCTGTCAGGCATATTTTATGATGTAATAACTAGTCTTCCTACCCCATTAAATGCTATGATGATTTGTGTTAACCCAATTGCAATGTTTATTGATACAATGAGAAATGCATTATTAAATAATTTGATTACGAATGTTCCACTAATAATTATATGGTTGATTTTATCTATATTGATTAGTTATATTGGTATTCATATTGTATATAAGAATGAAAACGGATATGTAAAGGTGGTATAGATATGAGTAAGAATGTAGCGTTAGATGTACAGCATGTAAGCATTGATTACAAAGATATATCTCATATGTCATTGGCAAAGAGTTTTCGCAAAGGAGAAGTTAAACGTTCCAATATAGTTAGAGCTGTTAATGATGTATCTTTTTCAGTAAATCAGGGAGAAATACTTGGGATAGTGGGACGTAATGGTTCGGGAAAGACAACGCTTTTAAGATCAGTAGCTGGAATATTTCAGCCGGATGAAGGAACTATAGATACCCATGGAAACAGAGTCTCATTAATGGCTATCGGTATAGGATTTAACGGAAACAATACAGGACGCGAAAATATATTAAAATCTGGGATGCTTCTTGGATGTAAATTGGACTATGTAAAAGAGCATATGGATGAGATTATTGAGTTCTCTGAGCTTGGAGATTTTATTGACAGACCAGTTAGAACATATTCTTCTGGTATGTATTCCAAGCTTTCATTTGCAGTAACAGCGGTGCTTGATACAGATATTATGCTTGTAGATGAAGTGTTATCTGTAGGAGATGAGAGATTCCGTAAGAAATCCTTTAAGAAGATGGAAGAGCTGATGCTTTCAGATAGGACAGTGTTAATTGTATCCCATGCAACGGATACTTTAAAGAAATTCTGTGATAGGATTTTGTGGATTAATGATGGACAATTTATGAAGCTTGGCGATACAGAAGAAGTATTAGCTGAATATGATGCGTTTATGCAGTTATAAGATGATTTGTAACTGGTCAGCAGGCAACATAAGGAAAATAAAGCAATACACAATTCAAGACCCGAGGAAGGAGATTCAATTACTAAAATGAGTAGTGTTTTGAAAAGCGCTAAAGGGAAAGTTGTATTCTGTGGAATGTGGTTGATGCATTTAATTTTATAAAATGGCATTATATGTTTCATGGTGGAAGAGTGTTATTTTTCTCTATTTTAGTATTTGCATTAAGATTAGGGCAATCATTTATTCAGTGTTTTCAAGCAATTTGGATTTGGTTGTCGTGTTTTATGATGTATACATTGTTTAAAAGAAAAAGATATGATATATTCGTAGCACTTGTTACTGTTACGTGCTTTGGTTCACTTAGCATGCGAGGTCTAATTGATAGCGTGTTTTGGTACACGGCATCTGTTATATTTTTTTGGCCGATTCTCCCTATGACGATTGGTTTCCTTTTATGGAAAAAAGGATTGACTAATAAAAAGACTACTTTTGGATGTGCACTGGCTTTTTTTATTGCAGCATTTTCGGAAGAACAATGGGCTGTAGCAATCATATGTGCATTTGTGATTTTATTTGTGTGGGATGTTATTAGTAAAGACGTTGTTAAGGCAAAAAATGTTGTATATATATCTGGTGTGACAGGTGCATTGATAGAATTATTGGCGCCAGGAAATTTTGTTAGAGTAGATGAAACCAGTTTTTATGATATGGGATTTATTTCCAAAATTCTGTTCAAAACGCCGTTAATATTTGATGTCAATTTTGATTTGTCAAATGGTGTAGAAATTTTATTGCTTGGATTTACTGTGTTGGTAGTAATAAGTGCGCTGATGATTGGCAGGAAGCGTAAAATTTTGATTGCAACAAATATTATTATATCTTTGCTGCTTCTATTGGTTGGATTTGTAAATATAAATGCTTCAGTTAAATTATGTGTTAGAATTGTCTATGCTGTTTTTATTGCTTTTGAAATAGGAGGATATTTTATTACCAAAAAGAAAATTTTTAATTTCGCATTCTTTATTGGGGCTATTGCAACTCAAGGTATGATGGTTATGGCACCAAATGAACCCAGCCGTATAGTTATGCCATTTCAACTTATATTCATTATTCTCATTCTGGATATATTGACAAATGAAAGTGATATATGGAAATCTAAATTATATCGATTTATATTTGGAGTTATAATAATAGCGGCAATAGTTAATATTGGATATATTACTTATGGATATTATAAGAATATAGAAGTAAATGAATTCAATAAAAAAGCTTTTGAGGCTGCATCTGAACAGTATGCCAAAGGTCAGAAAATTGAAAAAATTAATTTGAAGAGAAAAGAGGATGACAGATTTTCATCTGTTATGCCTTATCAAGAAGGAAGAGAGTATTTGATTCCGTTCTATGAGAGTTATTATGAAATTGAAGATGTAGAATTTGTTTGGAAATGAAAGCGTAAGTGGAAAGACGTTGCTTGCATGAGTCATTTTATGAATAATGGAAAAGGATATTTGAAATGCAGTTAAAAGAACTTGATAAACAAATTGTGAATATAATAAATTCCTCTTCACATGAATATTTGGATGATGGATTCAGCATGGATTCCATAGATGTATATTGGAGTTTCTCAGCAATACGCAGGAACTCCTTTTCGTTTTATCCATTTTCGAAGGAAGAGGACATGCTGGTGGTTGGTGACAGGTATGGAGCATTAACCGGAATTGCCTGTGAGAAGGCTGGACAGGTAGACGCAATAGTACCAACACAGCTCCATGCAGACACTCTGAGAAAGAGATATAGGGACAGAGATAATCTCCATATTTTTGTGAAGCCATATGATGATTGGAATATGGACAGACAGTATTCCTATGTGCTGGTGAATCTGGAGTACGCAGCTGAATATGATTGCTATGATTCCATAGAGTTTGACAGACTTGTTGAGCCGGCAATAAAACATTTAAAGGATAAAGGACATCTGCTGCTTACTTCCTATGGAGACAGGAAAGAGATAATACATAAATTATTATATAAATTGGGATTTAAATATCAGCAATACTATGATCCATTAAATAATGGAGCATTATTTATAGATGCTGCAAGGGAAGACATTCTGAAGAAATATGAGATGACAGATACCTTAGCTTTATTACAGGATAAGTGGATTAGAAAGCATAATTATCCTATAATGGGTGAAGAAGTATATGATCAGGACCATGCATGCATTGATAGTGTAAAAAAGGTACAGATAGATTTATTAAGAAAGCTTCTTGACGTATGTGAATCTCATGATTTAAAAGTTTATCCTATCTATGGAACACTCCTCGGGATAATTCGTGACGGTGGAATGATTCCGGGGGATGATGATATAGATGTAGCATTGATGCGTGAGGATTACGATAAGCTATTGCAATTAACAGGAGAATTTCAGGGTAAATATTTTTTACAGACACCATATGTAGATGATTGCTTCTTTGGCGGCTATAGTAAGCTGCGTAATAGTGCTACAACTGCTATTAATCCCCAGAATCATTTTGTAGAATGTAATGAAGGTATAAGCATAGATATATTTCCCATAGACAGAGCTTATACAAGGAAAGGAAAAGAGAAGAGGAAGCTTAGGACAATCAGAATGTTACAGAGATTGCTTTATGCTAAGTCTTATGGGTATTTTAAGCAGTTCAGGGATATGAAGATGCTGGAGTGGAAGGCATATCGGTACGCCGGTAAACTTATTGAACGAAATAAAATGCTAGATATGCTCTATGCACAGATGCGTGGGTACGATGAAGGCAGTAATAAAGGAGCAATATATTGTCATTATCAAAATGGTGAGCTAAAGCCTGTATATATGAACCTGTCATCTTTTAATAAGACAACTTCTTTACTATATGAAGGCGTTTCCCTTAATGTTCCTGATGGTTGGGAAGAACTGTTGAAAGCACGTTATGGCGAAGGTTATATGAATAGTCTTGAATTCATGGAGTGGAAGAAAAGACATGGCTATTATGATGTAAATGTACCTTATACAGTATATAAAAAGAGATTTGCCGGATTAAAATATCCGGGCTCTATAAAGGAGTCTATCGTACTGATCGGAGATGGAAGTCTTTTTAATCCATGTCTTAAATATTATAAAGATAGGGTTCATGTATCCCACTTGGTACAGTTTCCAGATGAGAAAACGATAAAATCAGTTATGGGGATAAAGGTTTATCGCTGGGAAGAATTTCTTAATATGAACTTGGAAGAATCAAAATACAGGTTTGTTATTTGTTCAGGAGATGCAAGAGAAGGAGAACGGATTATGAGACAGGCCGGATTCCGTAATTATTATATTTTCTGGGAGAACAGGGATTGGATGCTTTATGCGAACCAGTCTTTTGTCTGGAAAGAAATACGTGAGAATTTTAAGTAAATAAAGAGGAAATTAGAAGATGAAACAACCGTTGATATGGGCGCATAGAGGAGCATCAGGTCATGCTCCAGAGAATACGATAGAAGCATTTCTGTTAGCAGCTGCGTTAGGCGCTGATGGGGTTGAACTGGATGTACAGTTTACAAAAGACAGGCATGTTGTTGTAATTCATGACGAGAAAATTGACCGGACAAGTGATGGACAAGGATATGTATGTGATTATACATTAGAAGAGTTAAAAAAGTATAATTTTAATAAGACTCATCCTGAGTTCGCACATTGTGAAATACCAACTTTAAGAGAAGTATTAGAGGCATTACGCCCGACGACGCTTACTATTAATGTTGAGTTAAAAACAGGAGTAAACTTTTACCCGGGAATTGAATCAGCAGTATATCAGCTTGTAGATGAGTATGGCATGAAAGACAGAGTTATATATTCTTCTTTTAACCATGAGTCTGTCATGAAAATGAAAGAAATAGAGTCAAATGTAATGTGCGGATTCCTTTATACAGATGGTATTTATCAGGCAGCTCATTATGCTGCTTCCTATCATGTGGAGGCAATACATCCCTCTTTGTTAAATATGAAATATACAGATGTTGTAGAGAATGCCAAGAAGGAGAATGTTAGAATTCATGTGTGGACTGTCAATGAAGAGTCTGATATGGAGCAGATGAGACATCTTGGAGTGGATGCGATTATTACCAACTTTCCGGAAAGAGCAAGAAAGGTTTATTATGGAGAGGATTTAACAGATAAGATTAATAGACTGAAGTTCCAAATTGAAAATAGAGCGATTGCTAAAAAATATAAGTGTGGATATTGTATGTTAATTACTAATCAGATGGATTTGGAAGTTTATGGTTGGTTAAGAGAGCGTATTGCAGAATGTGAACATTTTGTATTGGGGATTCCAAATGAATGGGTAATTGCACGGTTGTATGGGGATAGTAAACAGTATAATGCAGAAGGAATAAGACAATTTTGGCTCAAATCAGGGTGGATATCAGAGGTTGTCTTGTTGGAGAATGAGCAGTTAAACTATCAAAAAGTTTACGAAAAGGTAAAGTTTGATATGTGCTTATATGGAACTGAATATGGAAAGCAGTATCAATCAGATAAGGCATTTATGAGTGCGCATTCAGTTGCCTTTAAATCATTTATGCCAGATAGAAGAATTGTAACTGATGGTGGCGACTCTTTAAGCGTTGCACTCGAGGATGTACAGAGGAGACAAAAGGTTATTCTCTTTGGAACTGGAGCTTATTTTGATGCATATATGAAGACATATGCAAAAAAACATATGCCTGCGTATGCGATTGATAATGCAAGGGAGAAGTGGAATACAGAAAAAGATGGCATTAAAATATTTTCGCCTGATAGGTTATTACAGGAAAAAGCGGATAATGTATTAGTAATTATATGTAGTAAGAATTATCAGGAAATGAGAGATCAGCTGCTTCAATTAGGAAGTTATAATTATCGGCCTATGATATATAAGAATGATATTTCATTGCTTGAAGAATTTGCTATAACCTCTAAAGAAGAAAGTGAATATCTTGAAAAATCCCATAAGATATTAATAAAGCTTATGGAAGAATTTGACAGAGTTTGTACGGAAAATGGTATTCATTATTACATTATATGTGGTTCTCTGATTGGAGTGATTCGGCATCATGACATTATTCCATGGGATGATGATATTGATATTGCAATTCCAAGAGATGATTTTAATAAGCTTAAGCGCATTGCGAAAAGAGAATGGAATAATGATACATTTAAGTTCCTAGACTATGACGAATTAGGAAATGGAGCATTTTTAGACTGTATGCCAAGGCTTTTTTATGTAAAGGAAAAATTACCAACGAAGGTATTTCAGAAGGTATACGGGAAAGCTACGGCAGATGTAGAAGACAGAATGTTTCTTGATTTTTATGTTATGGATAATGCATTTAATAGTGATAAACGTCATATGTTTCATATGAATGCGATGAAGGGTATCTATAATCTTATGATGGGACATCGTGCATCAGTCGATTATGAGGAATATGCAGTAAGGATGCCGGCAAAAACTGTTAGGCTAATGAGAGTATTGAACTCCATTGGAAGTGTCATTCCATTAAAAATATTAACTTTTATGTATGAGAGTTTTAGCCAGGCAGCAAATCATAATAAGAAATGCACACATTATTTTATGCCTTCGTGTGCAATTACATGTATTGAAAGAAAGTTTGATAAGGAGTTTTTTAGAGAGGGACAAAGGTTGTCTTATAACCGACTTAAGGTTATGGTTCCTAAGGACTATGATGGATTGCTGAATGCAATGATGTATCATAATTATATGGAATTCCCGAGGCTATCAATTAGAAAACCCTCGCACTTCTTTAACTCAGATATTGAGATATGGTAGGGGGAAGAGTTAAACGTGGAATATTTACTTGCCTTACAACATTTAAGGGAAATGACCAGTGGTGTTATGGATTCCTTTATGTTATTGTTGAGTCAGCTGGGAGAACCTGTAGTGACCTTTGCACTGCTGACTTGGATTTATTGGTGCATGGATAAGCATTTGGGCAGTGTTATGATTGGAAGCACCTCGCTTGCATGTACATATAGTCAGGTGTGCAAGGCTCTTTTTAAAGTAGAGCGTCCTTGGTTACAGGATGACAGAATCCATCCTGTTGAGGCTGCACTTCCTAATGCATCGGGTTATTCCTTCCCCAGTGGTCATACGACCAGAGGAACTGTAACATGGGGAACGCTGGTTTGTCAGAACAGATCACGGATATTTGGAATTATAGGAATAGTAATATCGGCATTGGTAGCTTTTTCCAGAAACTATCTGGGTGTACATACACTGAGGGATATTTTGGGAGGATTCGCACTGGCAGCAGCAGGAATCATAATTTCCAACGTTGCTCTTGAATGGTGTGATAAGAGATCGGATCGAGACTATCTGATTGCATTGATTGGCTGTATATTGTTATTCCTTCCAATGCTGCGTGTTGGCTGTATGTCCAATGCCGGCACCGGAATGGGATTGTTAATTGGATGGTGTATCGAGAGACACTTCATACAGTTTGAGATAGAGGAAGCGACATCCTCCAAGCTGGTGCGATTTATTCTGGGGCTTCTGGGTCTGCTGTTGATTATGAAGCTGATGCCAACCACACTTGGATTATTTATTCAGGCGAAATATGCGGGCTTTTTTGCAAATTTCCTGTTGGGAATTTATATCACAGTGATTTATCCATTTATATTTTCCAAGGCGAAAGGTTACACTTGGGGAATAACAGCAGCAGCTTTAATACTGGTAATGAGCATGCTGGGAGGATATGTGGCATTTTCTCATGCAGAGAAAGTAAAGGAGCCGGATTTACATACGGTGGAGCAGAATGCATCAGGCGATATTACACCGATATACGCAGAAGGTGACACTGTCCAAGTCATTGGGCACAGAGGATATTCTGCGGAATATCCGGAGAACACTTTAAGCTCTTTCAAGGGTGCGATGGAAATGGGAGCAGATTACGTTGAATTAGACGTACAGCTGACTAAGGACGGTGAGGTTGTTGTATTCCATGATAATGATCTGAGCAGGATTGTTGGTTGTGAAGGTACGATAGCAGATTATACGCTGGAAGAATTGAAGGCAATGGATTTCGGAGCTTATTTCTCACCGTCATATGCAGGAGAACCGATACCGACTCTTGCAGAAGTGATGGAGCTTGTGAAGCCTTCGGAATGTGGTATTTATCTGGAATTGAAGAACATTGGTGATGTTGAGGGCTTTGCAGATAAGGTAGTAGCGATAGCAACGGAATATGAGATGCAGCACAGATGCCTTTTTGCCTCCTTCCATTATCCATATCTGGAGCAATGCAAGAACATAGACAGTACATTGTCAATATTGTACAATACGACTGCTGCAGTAGCTTCACTTCCGCAGCAGTACCCGGCAGAATATTATGGACTGTATATAGAAAATATAAATGCAGATATAATCAAATCAATTCATGATGCAGGAAGTAAGGCATTCGTGTGGACTGCGAATACACCAACGGAAATGTGTCTTGCCAGAGATATGGGGATTGATGGTGTGACCACGAATTATGTAGGAATTGCTAATGTAGTGCTCAGACCGGAATATCAGGAAATGGCAGACCGATATGAGACTTCCATAGCCATGCCATTTCTGTGTGGGAAAGAAGCTGATGAAATAGATGCTACAATGGTTCCACAGGGGTTGACAAAGGTTGGGGCACAGATTGTTATATCTGCGTACAGTAAAAATGAAAACCAGAATAGTCTTTTGTATGTAATAAATGCAGATGGTACGCTTATACAGAGGATTGATTTGGGATTTCAGGCTCATGTGGGCGGTGTTTCCTATGATGAAGCGGATGATTTGTTATGGATATGTGCCACAGAGGGACATGTCTATGGAATTGTATGGAGTACATTGCAGGCTGAATCAATTTTGGATATTGCTAGTGATTTTGATGCCGGTATGATCAATCAGAATGGAAGTCCTGTGGCATCCTTCCTGACTTATGATCATGGTGAATTGTATGTTGGCTCTTATGTAGATGGAGCCTATGGAACCTTGAAGCGTTATGATATAACCGATGTTCTGAATCCTGTATTAAAAGGTGAGTATGTAATTCCACAGAGAATACAGGGAATTACATTCCGGATGGATGCGGAGCAGAATGTAAGATATATGTTACTAAGCCAGGGGTATCAGACAGAGGATTCTCAGCTTTTGGAGTTCTTATATAGTGATGATATAACTGAATATTTGACACCAGTGAGAAGCATGACATTGCCGGAAGGAGTAGAACAGCTTCAAATGAATGCAAAAGGACTGTATGTGCTTTTTGAGTCAGGGGCGTTACCCTACAGAGAGACTTCCAGAATTGTAAATGACCAGATTTATTTGATCCAGTTGTAATGTTGAACAGGTGAATCAGAAGAACACAGTTTGAGGAGAAAATAAATGAAAGTAGTATTATTAGCAGGTGGGTTTGGAACCAGAATATCAGAGGAATCACAATTTAAACCTAAACCAATGATTGAAATAGGTGGGAAGCCTATTCTATGGCACATTATGAAGGAGTATTCCTATTATGGCTTTCATGACTTTATAATATGTGCGGGTTATAAGCAATATGTGATTAAGGAATGGTTTGATGATTATTTCCTTCATAATAGTGATATAACGTTTGATTTTACAAATGGTGAGAAAAAAGTAATAGTTCATAGTCAGCATTGTGAACCCTGGAGAGTTACCGTGGTGGATACGGGATTAAATACTATGACAGGGGGAAGAATTAAACGCATTCAACCATACATAGGTAATGAATCATTTATGATGACTTATGGCGATGGCGTATGTGATGTTAATATTGGTGAATTATTGGATTTTCATCGAAAACATGGTAAGATAGCAACCTTAACGGCAGTAATACAGGAACAGCAAAAAGGAGTACTGGATATAGGGGGAGATAATGCGGTACGTTCTTTCAGAGAAAAGAAAGCATCGGATGGAGCGTTGATAAATGCAGGATATATGGTATTAGAATCGGAGATATTTGATTATTTGGATAGTGATCAATGTGTGTTCGAACAGACACCACTGCAGAAATTAGCAGAATGTGGACAGCTTATGTCATATACGCACAGAGGCTTTTGGCAATGTATGGATAATAAACGTGAGATGGACGTATTGGAAAAGATGGTATCTACAGGCAAAGCACCATGGATGAAGTGGGAGATTGACAAAAATGAGCAGTAGTTTGGATTTATCCTTTTATCAGGGGAAAAGAGTATTGGTTACCGGACATACAGGGTTTAAGGGTTCTTGGTTGTGCAGAATATTGGTCAATTCTGGGGCAGAAGTAACAGGTTATTCTTTAGAACCGCCTACACAGCCTGATTTGTTCTCAATATGTGATGTAGAGAATAAGATAAATTCCATAATTGGGGATATCAGAGACAGGCAGCATTTGATGAAGGTGTTTGATGAAGTACAACCAGAAATTGTATTGCATTTGGCAGCACAGCCTATAGTCAGAGATTCCTATAGGAATCCGGTATACACTTATGAAACAAATGTTATGGGAACAGTTAATATCTGCGAGTGTGTCAGGCTGCATTCCTGTGTAAAATCTTTTCTGAATGTTACTACTGATAAAGTATATGAAAATAAGGAGTGGGAATGGGGATACCGTGAGAATGAACCACTGGACGGCTATGATCCCTACTCCAATAGTAAGTCCTGCTCTGAATTAGTGACTCATAGTTATATTAATTCTTTTTATAATGATATGGAAGTTGGTGTGTCTACGGCAAGAGCAGGGAATGTTATTGGAGGAGGCGATTTCGCTAACGACCGGATTATTCCTGATTGTGTGAGAGCTGCAGCAAACGAACAGGATATCATAGTGAGAAATCCTCATTCAACCAGACCATACCAGCATGTATTGGAGCCTCTTGCAATTTATCTGACAATTGCTAAAGCCCAGTATGATAGTAAAAAATATGCAGGCTTCTATAACGTTGGACCGAATGATGAGGATTGCATTACTACCGGGCAACTGGTCGATCTGTTCTGTGCAAAGTGGGGAGATAATCTAAATTGGATTAATCAATATGATGGAGGTCCCCATGAAGCGAATTTCTTAAAATTGGATTGTTCAAAAATCAAGCATGTATTTGGCTGGAGCCCAAGATGGGGAGTAGAACAGGCAATTGAGAAAACTGTAGAGTGGTCAAAGGTATATTTAAGCGGTGGTGATGTATGTGAGTGCATGGATCGGCAAATAAAAGAATTCTTTAGATTATAGATTGGAGAAATGGGAATGTTTGAAAATAAAACAGAGGAACAGGCAAAAAAAGAGATATTGGATATGGTGGCAGAATATTGTGATACCTTTCATAATAAACGTAAGGCATTTGAGCCGGGAGACAGGATTACCTATGCATCAAGAGTTTATGACCATGAAGAGATGTGCAATCTTGTAGATTCTGCACTGGAATTTTGGCTTACATCAGGGAGATATACAAAAGAATTTGAAAGTGCATTTGCACAATATTTAGGAGTAAAATATTGTTCGCTGGTAAATTCAGGTTCATCGGCCAATCTGAATGCTTTTATGGCACTGACATCTCCTCTGTTAGGAGATAGACAGGTCAGACCGGGTGATGAGATGATCACGGTAGCCGCAGGCTTTCCCACCACAGTAACACCGGCTATTCAGTATGGTGTAGTTCCGGTATTTATTGATGTAACAATTCCGCAGTATAACATGGATGTGACACAGATTGAAGCTGCATTATCTGATAAAACGAAAGTAGTTATGGCGGCACATACTCTTGGAAACCCATTTGATCTAAAAGCGGTGAGGGAATTCTGTGATAAACATAATTTATGGTTGATTGAAGATAACTGCGATGCACTGGGAACAAAATATACGATTGATGGGACAGAGAAGTTTACCGGAACGATTGGTGATATCGGAACATCTTCTTTCTATCCGCCACACCATATGACAATGGGGGAAGGTGGAGCAGTATACACGAACAATCCATTATTAAATAAATGTATCAGATCCTTTAGAGATTGGGGACGTGATTGTGTATGTGCATCAGGTCAGGACAATTTGTGCGGACATCGTTTTGATAAACAGTATGGTGAATTACCATTAGGTTATGATCATAAGTATGTATATTCTCATTTTGGGTATAACCTTAAAGCTACTGATATGCAGGCGGCAATTGGATGTGCGCAGATTAAGAAGTTCCCATCATTCGTAGAGAGAAGAAGACATAATTTTGACAGGCTTCTGGCAGGTCTCGCAAAATGCGAAGATAAACTGATATTACCGGTTCCATGCGAAAATTCAAGACCGAGCTGGTTCGGTTTCCTTATTACCTGTAGAGATGGCGTGGATCGCAATAAAGTAGTTCCATATATAGAGGAACACGGTGTGCAGACCAGAATGTTGTTTGCCGGCAATCTAATCAAGCATCCTTGTTTTGATCAGATGCGTGCATCTGGCAAAGGATATCGGGTAATTGGTAGCCTGGAAAATACGGATCGGATTATGAAGGATACATTTTGGGTAGGTGTGTATCCGGGAATGACGGATGAAATGATTGACTATATGGCACAGGTAATCTGTGAGGCCGCCAATTTATAGAATCAGGCAAAAGGGATTGTGATTATTAAGGAGAAGACAATATGAGAGTACGACTCGCTGACTATGTGGCAGATTTTCTGACGGAGCATGGGATTGCTGACTGTTTTATGGTTACTGGTGGTGGAGCAATGCATTTAAATGATGCATTGGGACACAAAGAGGGATTGCATTGTACATATAATCATCATGAACAGGCATGTGCAATTGCTGCAGAAGCGTATGCACGTGTAAATAATAAGATTGCAGCATTATGTGTGACGACTGGCCCAGGGGGAACTAATGCTATCACAGGTGTGGTTGGAGGATGGCTGGATTCTATTCCAATGCTTATTATATCCGGACAGGTACGTTATGACACAACTGCGCGGTATATGAGTCAATATACCGATGGGTTGGAGCTTAGAGCAGTAGGAGATCAGGAATTTGATATTACAAAGTCAGTAGGGTGCATGTGTAAATATGCAACAATGATAGAGAAACCGGAACAGATCAGGTATGCATTGGAAAAAGCCTATCATCTGGCGATGACAGGGAGAAAGGGACCGTCATGGATAGATATTCCGGTTAATTATCAGGGAACCTATATTGAAACAGAAGAATTGGCAGGGTATGATCTCAAAGAAGATGATGCATGCTTACCAATGCCTGTAAAAGATGAAATAGTTGATGAAATAATTGAAAAGATAAATCAGGCACAGCGACCGGTATTATACGCTGGTAATGGTATCAGACTGTCGGGGGGCTATGATGAATTTCGCAAGGCTGTAGAAAAATTAAATATTCCGGTAGTTACGTGTTGGGATTCTATAGATGCAATCGAAGATGAGCATTCTCTATATACTGGTAGAGGAGGAATCATGGGAGACCGCGCTGGTAATTTCGCTGTGCAGAATGCAGACGTTATACTGGCTGTTGGTAACAGATTATCGATAAGACAAGTCGGGTATAATTGGAAAAGCTGGGCAAGAGAAGCATATGTGATTATGGTAGATGTCGATCCTGCGGAATTGAAGAAGACTACATTGCATGTTGAGCTTCCGATATGTGCAGATGCTAGAAATTTTTTTGAGTCATTGAATAAAAGAATGCAGAATTGTATTGGGGAGATATTCAATGGTTCAGAGTGGTTAGAGACATGTCAGAAATGGAAAGTAAAGTATCCTGTTACGTTACCTAAGCATTGGGAAGAAGATGGCAGATATGCAAATGTTTACGCTTTTGTAAAATATCTGAGCAGCAATTTGCCGGATGGGAATATGACAGTTGTTTCTAATGGCAGCGCCTGTGTAGTAGGAAGTCATAATTATGTAATAAAAAAGAATGCAAGATTTTTGATCAACAGTGCAATTGCAAGTATGGGCTATGGACTTCCTGCTGCAATTGGAGCCTGTATAGCGGTTGGAAGAAGGACGACCATTTGTCTGGAGGGTGATGGAAGTATTATGATGAATCTTCAGGAATTGCAGACAATTTTAACCAATAAATTGCCAATCAAAATATTCTTGATCAATAATAATGGTTATCATTCCATTCGCCAGACACAGAATAATTTATTTTCAAGTCATAGGAAAGTAGGAATAGGACCGGAAAGTGGCGACTTATCATTTCCTGATTTCAGAAAAATTGCTGAAGCATTCGGATATCCATATTATGAAGCTCACAGCAATCATGAAATGAAGACTGCCGTAGAGAATGCTCTTGGCGCTGATGGAGCAGTCTTTTGTGAAATATTTGTGTCCTCAACACAGAATTTTGAGCCTAAGAGTGCAACGAAGCGATTAGAGGATGGAACACTGGTAAGTCCTCCGCTGGAAGATCTGGCTCCATTCCTGCCAAGAGAAGAAGTAATCTCTAATCTTTTTATAAAGCCAATAGAATAATAAAATGAGAAACGAGAAGAAGATATGGAAAAAGCAGTAATTACAGGACCAACAGGTGCTATTGGAGTTGCATTAATTAATGAATTGGTTCAACATAATATTAAGGTATATGCGGTATGCAGACCTGAATCAAAGCGATTAGCGAATATTCCTAAAAACCCGCTTGTAACAGTAATTGCCTGTGATTTAGATCAGTTAGGGAATCTTTCAGATATAATTAATGAAAGCTGTGATGTTTTTTATCATTTCGGTTGGGACGGAACTTTTGGAGATTCCAGAAATAATATGCAAGGTCAGCTTAAGAATGTACAATATACCTTAGATGCTGTTGAAGCAGCAAGCAGACTGGGGTGTAGAAAATTTGTTGGAGCTGGTTCACAAGCTGAGTATGGACGTGTAGAAGGAAAATTAAACTCTTCTACACCTGCTTTCCCGGAAAATGGGTATGGAATTGCCAAATTATGTGCCGGACAGATGAGCAGAATACTTTGTGAACAGAAGCAAATGGAACATATATGGACAAGAATTTTAAGTATATATGGGCCGTATGATGGTATAAATACAATGATTATGTCTGTTATTGCCAAATTAATGAATAATGAAAAGCCATCACTTACCAAGGGGGAACAGCTGTGGGATTACTTGTATGCGAAGGATGCTGGATATGCAATGTATCTCCTTGGGAAAAAAGGTATATCAGGAAAAACCTATTGTATAGGCAGTGGGAAGGTAATGCCACTGGCACAATATGTAGAAGTACTTCGAAACTGTATTTCACCGGAGCTTCCGTTAGGTTTTGGCGAAATACCGTATGCGCCTAAACAGGTGATGAATTTATGTGCGGATATATCTGATTTAACAGCCGATACAGGCTTTTTACCACAATATTCTTTTGAAGCTGGAATTAAAGAAACTATAGAATGGTATAAGGGTAGAATAAATTGAAAAAGAAAAGGAGCAAATGGTGAATATGGGTTTTAATAGATTAACAGAGAAAAACATACAAGTGCCAGGGTTGAAAAGTTGGATAATATTGTTGATTATACCTGTTATATGTTATTCTATATATTTATATACAGACATAATTGAAACTACATCAAATTCTTTAAAAATATGGTATCTTATATTTGGCGATGGAAAACTAAGTGATTTTTATACGTATAGATATCCGTTGCTGGAAAATGCGCCACAGGCAGGATATGATTTTTTTATCTATATTATTTTTGCAATTTGGAATATACCTCTGTTCATTTTTGAAAAAATAACCTCTGTGAGTTATACTAATTACTATATCACTGTTTTGTATGCAAAGTCTATCATTATACTATTTTTAGTTCTGACTGCTATTCAGGTTTATAAATTAACTATGCTGATTAGTGGAGATAAGACGAAAGCTTCATGGAGCGTATTTTCATTTGTATTTTCAGTGTCAGTTTTTCAGACGATAGGTGTTATAGGTGGCTATGATATTATATCTGTATTTTTCACTTTATGTGGTATTGTTGCATATTTCCAAAATAGAGACAAACATTTTTTGCTTTATTTTTCATTTGCAATTGCATGTAAGCTTTTTGCAGTATGGATATTTGTTCCTTTGGTATTATTAAAGTATAAGAAAATTCCTAATATTATATTATCTGCATTGGCAGGCATTCAGATGATTTTGATACCTAAGATTCTGTTTGCGATTTCAGGATTTATACACAATATATTTGCTGATTCTGTACAGGGTGAGGTAGCAGGAGTAGATATTTCAGCTACAAATATACCTCAGACAGGAATTTCAACGGTAGAAGAAGGAATTGCTCAGGTTGATGCAGGCACGCAATTAAGTCAAATTGTTTCAATATCACATAGTAACATTGTAAGTGATTTCATATGGGGAGGCGAAGCTCCTATAACAGCACCAGTTGTACCTGCATTATTTTTCTTTACATTTATTTTATGGGTATGGTGTTGGTTTCGCAAGGAGAAGCTTTCGAAGTACCAAACAATCTTCGTAGTATTGCTTGGAATGAGCATCTTTATTTTGACATGTAATACATATCCATATTGGTTTATATTAATTGCACCATATATGGCGATTCTCGTGTGTACCAGTTGGGAAAACATTCCAATAAAAGTGTTCTTGGAAATCTGCAGCGGAGTTAGTTACATTTTAGTGAAGGTAATAAGGAGTCCACAATGCTATCATTATAACCTTATTGTAAATATGCTGCATAATGAAGCTTCTAGGGATGAGTATTTCTATTATGGATTGTATACATATCTTAGTAAAGTATGTAGTATGATTGGACTTGACGTAGATAGAAACCTAAGGACGCTGGCAACATCTATTTTTGCAGCTTCATCAGTAATGTTTTTGTGGTATGTAAGAAAAGACAAGTCTGGAGAAACTAATTTCCAATCACAGGATATTAAGTATTTCTACTGGAAAGCCTATTGCTGTATTGCTGTATCATTAATTCCTTTTTTGGGAGTAACGATAAGAATTATTCTGTAGTTTTTTGAGGTAGATGTATTGTTGAACTTCCTGAACAATTTCTTGCTCAAATCAGATCCGAATTGAATAATGTCTCAGAAATCGCAGAAATACTGGATTTTTCTGGAAAATCCTATAAAAGCGATATAATAATGAGTGATAAGTAGTGTCTGCTGAATAAAAGAAAATTCACTTAAAACCATTAATTTTACTGTGTTTTCTGCTCAAAGATGGTATAATAAAGTGCACGGTTTTAGCGGATCTCAAATCTTTTTTCGTGCAGTTTTCAATAGAAAAATACCATTTATGGAGCGGAAAATAATGGCTCTTCAGGGGTAATGGTGGGTTAAAAACCGCCACAACCCCAGTGTTTATCCATGCTAAGCGGCATTCAGTTTTCGATTTGGAAGTGGAATGCGTATATCAGAGCATACAAGGTACACCATATCGAGCATATTTTGTATGTTTCTGAATCCATATGCTTTACGGATAATGAGCTTGATCTTGTTATTAGTTGCTTCAATCCTGGCATTACTCATACCATAGTGGATTGTATTTAAGATATGCGTCTTGTGACGCCTGATCTTCTGATATAATTCTTTGAAAGCAGGTATTCTGCTGTGACTGGCTTTCCATAGCCAACGCTTGAGTTCACTCTTGGCTTCCTCTACGTTTGTGAGCTTTAGTAATAATCGGAGTTGCTCTTTAAGCAGGTAGGCCCGATACAACCGGGGGGTTTGCGAAGCAATCAAACTAACACGGAGCTGCTGCTTTTCAGTCAGATGTTCGGAAGCCTTTCCAAGTGCATATGCAGAGCCTTTTATTTCATCTGCCTTAGCTTTAGCTGCTTTCACAATAGTAAGTTCAGGATCATCCTTTTTAGGATGACCCTTGCCACGTGGATTATCTTTTTTGACCTGCTTATATTCGCTGTAGGCATCATGCCAGATATCTTTTCTGACTTCATCGAGAGCTGTCATAGCCCACTCGACTACGTGAAAGGAATCAACACAACGGGCGCAGTCAGGAGTGTATTCATTTACACACTCTGTGATCCATTTGGCACCATCACCTGTAACAACCTTGATGCTGGATAGCTGCTCTGGAGTAAGCTGTTTATAAAACTTTTCAAGAACGGATTTGCCATGGTCTTCCGATGCCCATACCACTGTGTTGGTATCGTGATTAAAGATTACTGTAATGTACTTGTGACCCTTTTTGTAACTGGTTTCGTCAATGCCGATATTAACCAGACCATCAAGTCTTCTTGAGCGCTCCGGTTCTAAATCATGAAGAGCACGATTGACACAGCGGCCTACAGTTTCCCAGTCCACTCTCATGAAGTATGATGTGG
>ERZ773157.404-NODE-404-length-52762-cov-79.996167_pt1 | contig 52762 bp, 42 predicted proteins | sample MGYA00511480_ERZ773157 | MGnify/ENA primary metagenome ERZ773157 (study PRJEB29015, sample SAMEA2737863) | human gut metagenome | biome: human gut; feature: human-associated habitat; material: faeces | place: China | collected 2012 ... | reverse complement strand
CTCTACGCCTTTTAAAAGAGAAGCAATGGTCCCCGGAACAGATATCTGGCTACCTTGCCAAGGAAGGCAAGCGCATCTCTACGGAGAGTATCTATCGCATAATCAGGAAAGACAAAAAAGAGGGAGGTTCTTTGTATAAAAATTGCCGTCACAGATTGAAACATCGTGCAAGACCTGTAGGTGGCAAACGCATTGTCATACCTAATCGTGTGAGTATCAGCGAAAGACCCAAGAAGGTTGATGGAGTGCGATTTGGTGATTTTGAGATGGATACAATCGTTGGAAAGGGTAATTGTGGAGCAATTGTTACATTGGTTGAAAAGCAAACAAATATGCTGTTTATGAGAAAGTTGAAGCACGGAAAGAATGCTAAGAAATTGGCTGAGACTGTAAAGAAGATACTTATGCCATTCAAGGGAAAAATAAAGTCCATAACAACAGACAATGGGATGGAATTTGCTGCACATGAGATAATCAGCAAATCTCTGGGTGTACCAGTGTACTTTGCTGATCCGTATTCCTCATGGCAAAAGGGTGCTATTGAGAATGCAAACGGACTCGTTAGGCAGTACATTCCTAAGTCTGCTGCGTTTTCAAACTTCAGTCAGCAGAAAATAACAAAGTTTACGGCAAAAATTAATGAGAGACCAAGAAAGAAATTGAATTTCTCAACACCAAAGGAGTGCTTTTACAAAAACATTTCGTAATTTTGCACTTGCTTGTTGAATTCGCGACTCTCCTTAGAATGTCCAAATGTAAAAAAGTGTTTAAAGAAAGCAAAGAAGTGCCTTCACCACCCTTCCCCCGTAACTCTCTGACCATCAAAAGAATCGCCAAAAAGGTGAAGGGTGAAGGTTTGAAAACTCTTTTTTATATATACGCGTGAAGGATTAGGGTAAAAACCGAAAAAGACCCTAGGGTCAAAAATCGGAAAAACCCTAAAAAAAGAATATAATATAAAGATTAAAAATACACCCTTCACCTTCACCTCCCAAAAATCACATCCAAAATTCTGTTCTGTATGCAACAGAAAAATTTCCCGAATCCACACAATTGTCACAAATCGCATAGCTATGAAACAGAAAAGAATGTATCTTTGCTGCATCAATCATAAAGGTTGATGTAGTTATGGTCTCGTCATGACTGCCAAATCGGGCTGACGCAAATGCATTACAACCAGTGACATTCATCAAAACTTGCAACCATCTACAATATTTTTCAGTTTTTTTCGTTAATAAAAGTATGAAAAATAGATTATTGATACTCACAATATGCCTCATCGCAACCATTAAGATGATGGCGCAGGAGTTTACCCTTCACGGCAAAGTGGTAGACGAGAACAACCAGCCACTGGAGTTTGCCATCGTTTCGGTGGCTAGCCAGGGAAAGACTGCCGTTACTTCGCTCAAGGGAGACTATAGCCTCAAACTGCATTCTGCAGACAGCGTGGTTGTAAAATTCTCATATATCGGCTTCAAGACAAAAACAAAAGTGCTGAGAAGACCGCGAGGAAAACAAACCCTACAGGTGGTACTTCGCGAAGCATCCACCACCCTCGATGAGGTGAATATCAAGGGAGAGAAAATACAGTCGGACCAGATACAGGAGCTGAAGACTAAGGACATGAAGATGACGCCATCTGCCAACGGAAATGGGGTGGAAAGTCTGGTTCAGCAACAGGCTGGCGTGAGTACCCACAACGAACTCTCTTCGCAATACAATGTGCGTGGCGGTGCCTTCGATGAGAACTCCGTATACATCAACAACGTAGAAGTATTCCGCCCATTCCTGGTTCGCAGCGGACAGCAGGAAGGCCTCTCCGTCATCAACCCTTATATGGTAGATAAAATCGGTTTCTCAACCGGAGGATATGCTGCCAAATACGGAGACAAGATGAGTTCGGCTCTCGACATCACCTACAAAACCCTGAAAGCAAAAAGCAAGAAGCCGGTGATTGAAGGCAGTCTGGCTGCCAGTCTGCTGGGTGCTGACGCATACATCGGTCTGGGAACCCAGAAACTTTCATGGCTCAACAGCGTGCGCTACAAAACTACCTCTTACCTGCTCGGTTCGATGGAAACCAAAGGCGAATACAAGCCAAACTATCTGGACTATCAGACCTATCTGAGTTACCAGCCCAACAAACGCTGGAAGCTTGACTTCATAGGCTACATCTCTGATAATCACTACAACTTCGAACCGGAAGACCGAGAAACGAAGTTCGGAACAATGGAAAACGTAAAGAGCTTCAGAGTATATTTTGACGGTCAGGAGAAAGACCGTTTCCTCACCTACTTCGGTACACTCGGCATTACCCGCCAGTTTACAGCCTACACCAGTCTCTCGCTTCTGGGCAGTGCTTTCTATACCAAAGAACAGGAGAAATATGACATTCAAGGACAATACTGGCTCGACGAAACCGAGACTTCAGAAAACCTGGGTGTAGGTACCTATTTCGAACATGCCCGAAACTATCTCACAGCCTGCGTGATGAGCGCCAAACTGATGCTCAAGCACAAGGTGAAGAAACATCAGATGGAAGCCGCAGTAAGTCTGAAGCGTGAACATATCGAGGAGAATTCAGTAGAATATGAGATGCGCGATTCCGCAGGATACAGTATTCCTCACAATGGCAAAGACCTCTATATGGTTTATTCACTGAAGGCTCGCAACGAACTGAATGCCAACCGAATGGAAGCTTACATCCAGGACACCTACCGTTTTTCGGGAGGAAGAGCCGACAGTACCGGGAACGGACAGACACATTACACCCTGAACTATGGTATCAGAATGAGTCATTGGAACTTCAACAGAGAAACCATCGTGAGTCCTCGTCTGTCGCTCGCCATCATACCAGCCAACCACGAGAATACAACTCTCCGTTTTGCGGCAGGTCTGTATTATCAGGCTCCATTCTTCAAGGAATTGAGAGATACATCTACGGTGAACGGCATAACTATCGCTTCGCTGAACGAGAAAATCAAGAGTCAGCGAAGCATCCACTTCATCGCCGGCTACGACTATAGGTTCAAGCTAGGAGACCAACGCTATAAATTCTCCGCCGAAGCCTATTACAAGGCTTTGAGCAATCTGGTTCCTTATTCGGTTAGTAACGTGAAGGTAGTTTATTACGGACAGAACGAATGCAGCGGTCATGCAGCAGGACTCGACTTCAAACTCTACGGAGAATTTGTTCCGGGTACCGATTCCTGGCTCAGTCTTTCGCTCATGGATACAAAGATGAAACTGGGTGGCAAGAGCATCCCTTTGCCTACCGACCAGCGCTATGCCGTAAACCTCTTCTTCACCGATTATTTCCCGGGCAGCAAGAAATGGCGCATGTCTTTGAAACTCGCCTTTGCCGATGGTCTTCCTTTTGCAGCACCTCACAGAGAGCTGGAGACCAACAGTTTCCGTGCCACTGCCTATCGCCGTGCAGATATCGGTATGAGCTATCAGCTGCTCGACAACAGCCGCCGGGAGAAGAAGACCTTCCTGAAGAATGTGATGCTGGGGGTAGATTGTCTCAACCTCTTCGGCATAGACAACGTAAACAGCTATTACTGGGTGACAGATGTAACCAGCCAGCAATACGCCGTACCTAATTATCTTACCGGCAGACAGCTCAATGCCCGCATTCTTTTGGAATTTTAGGACCAAATAATAGTGATTTTTCACATTATTCTAAATATTTAACCGTAGATAGTTCGCTATCTGCGGTTTTTTTCGTATCTTTGCGCCCGAATTATGCGATGACGGTTCGTCCGTTCATCCCATGGATTCAGGAAACCATTCTATAAAGAATAAAGAAATAATACATAATAATCAATTATGAGCAAACAAGTAGAAAAGATTAAGGAGCTGATCGCTAAGCGCGAACAGGCTCGTCTTGGCGGTGGCGAGAAGGCCATCGAGAAGCAGCATGCACGTGGCAAATATACCGCTCGTGAGCGTATCGAAATGTTGGTAGATGCCGGCAGTTTCGAGGAGTATGATATGTTCAAGTTGCACCGTTGCACTAACTTTGGCATGGAGAAGAAGCAGTACCTCGGTGATGGTGTTGTAGCTGGTAGCGCTACTATAGCCGGCCGTCTGGTTTACGTATATGCTCAGGACTTCACCGTAAATGGTGGTTCACTCTCTGAGACTATGGCACAGAAGATCTGCAAGGTAATGGATATGGCTATGACTATGGGTGCACCTGTTATCTGCATGAACGACTCTGGTGGTGCTCGTATTCAGGAAGGTATCTGCGCCCTCGCTGGTTACGGTGAGATTTTCGAGCGCAACATCCTCGCTTCTGGTGTTATCCCACAGATTTCTGCTATCATGGGCCCTTGCGCCGGTGGTGCCGTTTACTCTCCAGGTTTGACCGACTTCATCATCATGAAGGAGCAGACTTCTTACATGTTCCTGACTGGTCCTAAGGTTGTAAAGACCGTAACTGGTGAGGACATCGATGCAGAGCACCTCGGTGGTGCATCTGTTCACGCAACCAAGAGTGGTGTAACCCACTTCGCTGCTAAGACAGAGGAAGAGGCTATCGAGATGATCAAGAGCCTGCTCTCTTACATCCCTAGCAACAATACAGAAGAGGCTCCACGCGTAGAGTGCACAGACCCAATCGACCGCATGGACGATACTCTGAACGAGATTATCCCAGACGATCCAAACCAGGCATACGATATGTATAAGGTGATTGGTGCTGTAACCGATAACGGAGAGTTCTTCGAGATTCAGCCTAAGTTCGCCAAGAACATCATCACAGGTTTCGCCCGCTTCAATGGTCAGAGCGTTGGTATCGTAGCTAACCAGCCAGCAGCTTACGCAGGTGTACTCGATGTAAACGCTAGCCGCAAGGCAGCCCGCTTCGTCCGTTTCTGCGATGCCTTCAATATTCCTATCGTATCTCTCGTTGACGTACCAGGATTCTTGCCAGGTACAGGTCAGGAGTACAACGCTGTCATCCTCCACGGAGCACAGTTGCTCTACGCTTACGGCGAGGCTACCGTGCCAAAGATTACTATCACATTGCGTAAGAGCTATGGTGGTAGCCACATCGTGATGGGTTGCAAGCAGTTACGTGCCGACTTGAACTTCGCTTGGCCATCTTCAGAGATTGCCGTAATGGGTGCCAGCGGTGCCGTTGCCGTTCTCTGTGGTAAGGAAGCTAAGGCTAAGAAGGAAGCTGGCGAGGATGTAAAGGCATTCCTGGCTGAGAAGGAGCAGGAATACACCGACAAGTTCGCTAATCCATATCAGGCTGCTCAGTATGGCTACATCGATGATGTCATCGAGCCACGTAACACCCGTTTCCGCATCTGCCGTGGTTTGGCTCAGCTCGCTACCAAGCGTCAGAGCTTGCCAGCTAAGAAGCATGGCTGTATGCCAATGTAATATAGAAATGTTGAATGTTGAGTGTAGAATGTTGAGTTATATACAGACTCAACATAACAGAAGGGCGCAAGCCTAATTCAACACTCAACAATCAACACTCAAAATTAAAGTAAAAACGAATGGATAAGAATATTTATGCTGCAATTGCCATGGCTCTCTATGAGTACCAGGGCAATAACGTACACGACAAGGAGCCTGGCATCATCACTATCAAGCCACATCAGACGATGTGGAACGCCAAGTTCTTGAGTTTAACAGCTAAACCATAATGTAATAAAAATGAAAGAGTTTAAATATACAATTGACGGAAAAGAATACAAGGTTCAGATTGACGCTGTTGAGGGTAACATCGCAAGCGTGAACGTGAATGGCGAAGCTTACAAGGTTGAGATGGAACAGGAGGCTGAGCCAGAGAAGAAGAAGGTTGTGCTTGGTCAGCCAGCTGCTGCATCTGATGATGCTGAGGCTACTCCAGCTGCCAACGTAAATACAGCCAACGCTGTAAAGGCTCCTCTCCCTGGTACTATCACCAGCATCGAGGTAGCTGTTGGTCAGGAGGTGAAGGCAGGTGATACTGTTGTCGTTCTCGAGGCTATGAAGATGCAGAACAACATCGAGGCTGAGAAGGATGGCAAGGTTACAGCTATCTGCGTTAAGCCTGGTCAGGCTGTGCTCGAAGAGGATGCACTCGTAGTAATCGAGTAAATCAAGAATTTGAGAATTAGAGAATTATACTTCCAGATTCGGGATTATAATTCGGGTTCTTATAAAGAATATCAAAGGTCGCAAGCTGTTAATTGTTTGCGACCTTTTTCTATACTGCTGTATGAGCATAAACTGCTATACAAAGTAATTTTTTACTAAAGAAAAAAGACATAAAGTACAATAAAATGATAGATTTAACAGAAGAACAGATAGAAAGATACAGCCGCCACATCCTCCTTCAGGATGTAGGCCTCGAGGGGCAGGAAAAGCTCCTCAATGCCAAGGTGCTCATCATTGGTGCCGGAGGATTGGGTTCCCCAGTTGCCCTCTACCTCGCTGCGGCTGGCGTGGGACATATCGGTATCGTGGATGCCGATGTGGTTGACCTCAGCAACCTGCAACGACAGGTCATTCACCAGACCAAGGACTTGAACACCCCTAAGGTGGAAAGCGCCAAGGAGAAGATGATTGCCATCAATCCTGATGTGGAGGTAACAACCTACCATACCTTCCTCGCCTCAGACAATGCCGAGGAAATCATCAAGCCATGGGATTTCATCATCGATGCCACAGACAACTTCCCGGTGAAGTTCCTCATCAATGATGCCTGTGTGCGACTGGGCAAGGCATTCTCGCATGGCGGCATCCTGAGATTCCAGGGGCAAACCTTCACCCATCTTCCAGGCACGGCTTGTTACCGTTGTTTCTTCAAGGAACCACCTCCAGCAGGCGCTGTTCCTACCAGTAGCCAGGCAGGAGTCCTTGGTGCCATCGCTGGTATGCTCGGAACCATCCAGGCTGCCGAGGCGTTGAAGTACTTCCTCGGTGTGGGCGAACTGCTCACCGACCGATTGCTCACCTTCGATGCCAAGACGATGAACTTCCGCACCATCAAGGTAAAGAAGCGTGCATCCTGCGAAATCTGCGGCGACCACCCTACCATCGATCATCTCATCGACTATGAGCAGGCTGCGTGTGATTTGAAACACCACTAAGATTTAGTGATTATTTTCGAATAAACACATATAGCAAAAAGCAAAGTCACAATACCCAGCTCTATCAGCCAAGTATTGTGACTTTTTTTTCAGAACCGTCCCAAAGCCCAACAAAGAACAAAAACCTTGATTATAAGATACTTTATAAAACATTTCTCCCATTTTTCTTGCATGATCCAGATAATAATCGTAAATTTGCAGCAGATAAAATACGCAAGCTTATGAAAGAGAAAAGATATACATTGCCAGAAGAGCAGAGAGATGCAGCTTTCGCAGCAGAGCCTGCACCAGCCTATCATGGAAATGCCGCCATAGCACTTCCCGAGGATGAATGTGCAGAAGAAGATATTGACTGGAATAAGATTCCTGTTGGCTGGCATCCGGCTAATGAAGAAGAAGCCATGGCTAGGATTGAAGCTATTGAGGCGGAGTATGAGAATGGGCAATATATTGATGCTGAAGATTTTGAAAGAGAACTAATTGCACAATATCCATGGCTAGCAGAACACTCTATGGTGAGGCGGCTCGTCGTTTCCAAGAAATGGCAGACGAAACTGAGCGCAAATATGATATTAGTCCCAAGCGAGACATCAAAAAAGATCCTCGCTATCATGCTATGCGCACAATACTTGAAAGGTCTAGCATAAAATAGAACATTGCAGGTGGCTCAAGAACGGGCTGAAAGCCCAAAAGCTCTTAGCCCAGGGCAACGCCCTGGGTATGCTAGCAATCAGCAATATGCCCTGTAAGGGCAAAAGCTTTAAAAAGAGTTTCACCTATAATATATTCCCCAGCTCTGACACTCGGAATAGGATTCTAGCGCCCCCGCATTTCACGGGGTCGCTAGAACTAAAATACTGAATATCAATTTCATAATAAGCTAATCTCACTTACAAATTCCGTCTTTATTCCTCTTTATATGCCTCATACTCTTCACGAGAGATTGGAGTCTCTGGGTCAACAATCAACACTTCATCATAGGTCAAGCCATAGAGGTGATAGACGAGGAAGTCGATTTGATTCTCCAATGAAGTGGTGTCGGCAGAAACATCAATTTGTTTCTTGACAGTTATATTTTTTGCCAAGTCTGCAATTTCCTGTTGATTTTCTGATTCTATCATAGGCAACTGCTCTATAGTTGATTTATTTATTGCTAAATATCCACCAGCTAGATGCTTATCTTTGAACTTTGTACAAAGATAATAAGTCGTATACTTAGAATTCAATATACCAAGAACATAAAATGGCAAAAATGTAGAAAAATCTGTTATAGCATATACTCCCACTCCTAAAGCCAAAGGAGTTCCAACATAAGTAGCCTCAATACTTTTTGTCATACCCGCTATTACTATTTTGGGATTTTGCCACATATTCCATTTGCTTAGTGCTATTTCCGTGTTATAAGTTATATAAGCAAAATGGTATTTTTCACCCATATATCTCACTCTACAATTAGAATAGCAATATCTATCCACATTTCCACTTACTGTAAATGGTATCGTATTAGGCATTTCACCATCAACTACATACTTCTTTATAATTTGCGCTTGGAATCCTGTTGCCCCAGAACAAACTTTCAAACCACAATCCTTTATTGTAAGAGAAGTCTGAATTTCATCATATTCCACATATTGCCGTTTTAGCAAATCAGAATAATCCTCCAACAAATACTGTGAGTATTTTTCATCTCCATGTTTATGTCCTAAAATTATAATTGGATAGACCCCAGCATTTTTGAAAACATTAAATATTGAGACATCAACACTATTCTTCCATCCCATTTGGTGCATTGCAATTCGTGTCTTTTGAGCATAATCTGCTATCAACAATTTATTTGGAATAATGAAAGAATAAACTTTCGTTGTAATTTTTAATGCCAACAAAAGAAATAAAATATACATATCATAGGCACCAACAACTTCTGGATATTGCTTTTTATATATTTCTTTTTCATCTTTAGTCCTTGACATGTTTACTGCACTAATATACGGCGGATTACCAATCACAATATCAAATCCGCCCTGCTCGAATACATCCGCAAAATAAGTATGCCAAAGGAAGAACTGGTCGTTTGGAATCTCCAGCTCATCTACGGCATCCTGCACCTCATGATTTCCCTCGGCACAAACTTTGATGTAATCCTTCACATACTTATCTATTTGCTGGCGGCGCTGAGCACGCAAGGTATGGTCGGTAATACTAAAATATGATTTTACTAAATCCTGGATGATTTTCTGTACATCTGTTTCCTCAAAACCCAACGAGAGAACACCACGAGTCTTCTTGGTATCCTTGCCGGTCTTCAACTTCTTGGAAGTAACATCCAAGTCCACCCCTTTGTAACTCTCCAGCAACGAGTTGCCCTGCATAATCTTAAAGTCGAGATTAGGCAATGGCATCGGCTCCTTTTCATCTATGATAAGAGCAAGCCAGAAACGGAGACGGGCGATATCTACGGCTCCCTTCTCAATATCAACACCATAAATGTTGTTCTGAATGATGTGGCGCTTGATGTCGGCAGCATTATCCTCCTCGAAGATTTCGATAGACTTGCGGCATGCATAGAGTTCACGGAGTAAACCCATAGGGAAGGCTCCCGAACCGATGGCAGGGTCGCAAATCTTCACGTCTATCAACTTCCGGTCGATAGACATGGCAAGTTCTGAAGAAGCTCCACCCAGCTCCTCCACATCATTGGTTTTCACAAAGTTAGCAATATGTTCCTTAACCTCTGCATCATCTATGCCAGTTTGCAGATACGCCGTCAACGACTCCTGACACATGTAACGAACGATTTCCTTTGGGGTATAGAAGGCGCCCTTGTCCTTATTATCCTCCAAAAGATTCTCGAAAATCTTGCCAAGCATCTCCGGATCAACTCCTACTTCGGCATCGTTCGGGTCGTTCTCATCAATCGTAAAGTTGTAACTATCAAAGAAATCGAAGAGCGACTGGAACATTCCGGCAGGGAAAACTGATTCAACTTCATCTATCTTCTCCTGCTGGAAAAGTCCACCATTAAGATAAGGAATTTCATCGGCATTCGGAATATACTTCACCCCTACTCCATTAACCAAAGGCGCACTACTCCGGTCCTCTGGCTTGGTATTGAGCAAGCCAAAGAACATCGGTTCAAGCACCTTATCCAGGAAATCTCCCTTTACTTCATCAGAGGCATCATAGAATAAATCGTGCATATAATGCAGATTGCCAGCAAGCCATCCCTTACTCTGCAGGAAATAAAGGAATACGATGCGGCCCATCATCTTCTTGATATAATCGCGCACCAGTTTATCATCCTTCTTAAAGGATGTAAAATACTGGGCATCAGGCTCTCCTGTTTCCTGCTCCACCCATTTGTTTCCCTTCTTTACGTATTCCTTACCCGTAAGGAATTTCACGAATTCAGCATACTGTTTACGGTATTCATCAAAGAAATCATCAGAAAGAGCCTCTACAGAGAAGGCTTTCTTGATTTCAAGAAACTCATTAGCTTTTGTCCGTAAGCTTTCAAAACGAAGTATAGGAGTCTTATAAAAAGCCTTCTCATCACCAAACACATAGGTGAATCGCTTGGTGCTGGTAGCATCTTCCTTCAAGTCGCAAATCAAAGACAGGCGCCAGTTAGTTCCATCATTAAATACCGCCAAGGCAGCATCAAAGCCATAGCCCAGATAAGGACGAATCAGATTGCGAAGCCCCACCTTGCGGCGCAGCACCGAACCATCCTCCATTTCATAATAGAAGAATCCTAACTCATAATTATCTTGCGTTGTCATGCTGCCCAGGAAATATCCCTTGCGGTCTTCGGCATCCTCGTCCAAAACCTCAGCATTCACACGCACCTTGTCGGCATGAAAGTAATCCTGCAGCAACATCTGCCACTTTGAAAGATTGAACTTCGACTGAAAGAGTCGCTTAAATGTTTCTTTATTATATGTTGCCATAACTATCTTTATTTTTTCTGTTCTTACACCTTATTATATATTGAGACTTAAATGAATGACTCAGATACCACAATCTGCGGTTCCAAGATTTCCTCGTTTCTTTCCTCATCGGTATCCAGCGGAATGTTGTAGCGATCAAAGAGTTCATCTATCTTGTCTATGATTTGCGCTACGAGTTCTTCGCTGGATGGTTTCTGCTTCTTTACCTGGCGATTGAAACTGTTGATGCTGGAATTGAGTCCGATGAAGACACCCTGTTCCACAATCTGCTCCAACTTCTTGATTTGCGCCACAGTCTTCTCCGCATTCACAGCATTCAAGGCTCGGTTCATCGTACGGAGAATGCTCAGCACGGCATTGGTCGATTTATCTTTCTTCCTGTTCTCCATGCTTTCAGCATCCACCACTTTTCTCACCACCTTCTGGTAGGATTCCAATGCCAGTTTCACCTGGTCGTAATGGAAATCCATTACCTTCGCAAAGTCACCCGGCTTCTCCTCCATCTCAGCCTTCATGATGTCCATCGCATCCAAGAATGGGATAGACAAAGCCTTGCCGTCAGCCTTAACCCAATAATACTCCACTTTCTGAGGCGAAGAAAGATAGACGATGGTGGAATGAGAATGTTTTCCGATTTCCCTTACCGTTCGGCTCTTCATCGGCAAAGCCTTGATATGATTGTAGAGCTTGCGATGGGTGCGATAAAGCTCACGGGCTTCTTCCAGGAACTTCAGGTTTCTATCCACAGCATCCTGAATATCAGGATTAAACATCTGGAACTCCTTCACAATTTCCTCTCTAGAGTAAATCTGCGCATCCTCGCCAAAGGCTGAATGGAAGCCCTGCAACTTGATGAGGGCGTTGCTATAGAGATGAATCTCCTGGTTGCCCTGCATCGACGGATAGAACATGTAGTTGTATATCTTGTCTGCCACCGAACCGATACGGTTTACACGACCGATGCGCTGCATCAATCGGGTAGCATTCCATGGCGAATCGTAGTTGATGATGACGTTGGCACGATGCAGATTGACACCTTCGGCAAGCACATCAGAAGTAATCACGATGTTGAATTCATCCGATTGCTCAGCATAGTTGGCATCAAAGCACTTGCGGAGAATATTCTGCCGGTTGGTACGATTGCTGGCACAGACATCCAGAATGTCGTGACGATGCAGACGATTCTGCAGCTGCTCCGTCAGATAATTCACGGTATCTACGCTCTCAGAGAAGATAACCAGTTTGCCTGTAGGATTTATCTCCTTATCAAAGAATTCATGTTTCAGTTTATCGATAAACAGTTCCAGCTTTGGGTCTTCGCTTATCTCATCCCATTGTTTGCAAAGCTCCTTCAAATTCTCAGCATCTTCTTTCAGCATCTCCAGGAACCGTTCGCTGAAATCCTCGTCTTTAAAGACTGTATCTTCCTCTTTCAAGCCTTTTTCTACGGCATATTCTATGATGCGGTCCAACTCCCATCCTTTGGCTTGCTTATCCTTCACGTTGATATCGGGAGCGATAATCACCTTGTTCTGGTCAAACATCTTGATCATATCCTCGGTAATGCGGAGGAAGGTGTGGAGCGAACGGCGGAAGGCATAGAAACTGCTCTCCAATCGCTTGACCATGTGAACACGATAGATACCTGTCAGCATGGTGGAAATATGAAGGGCAGTAGGATACTTCTTGCGCGCCTCGCCCTGCAAGAACTCCACGGCACGATAGCGGGCATAGTGCAAGCCCTTGCCTGTGGGATTATCTTCGGGATGAGGCGTATCGGTAAGAATCGCCATCGTACTATAGAAGAGATCGTTCAAACCGCCATTTAATTCATACATCAATTCGTTAGGAGGAAGAATATCCGGGAATACAATGTGCTGATCATCCAAGTCTTTCTTGTAGGCAGGCACATTCTTGATATTGTTTCGGGTTCGTCTAACCGTCACCTTATCAATCACTTGCGTTCTTATCTTCTCGTAGAGGTCATCGGTACGCTTGGCAAATTCTGCATTTCTTTCGTTCTTCTTGTCTAATTTACGCTCACGCATCAGCTTATCATATTCTTCTATCCATGGAGAGAAGGTTACAGGCAGATTCTGGATGCCTTCGATGGTAGAATAGCGGGCATTCTGGAAGAGAAGCAAGAGATTCAGAAGATCGGTTGGACGATTATTGAGCGGAGTAGCCGAAAGCAGCATCACCTTCTTGTGATGGCCTTTTACCAAACCTTCGTTTATGCGAGGAGTCTTGCAGATTAACTGCAAATCATCGTATCTGCCAGCGGTGGCTCCACGGAAGTTATGCGCCTCATCTACAATCACCAGGTCATACTCTCCCTTTTCACGGAAGTTGCCTTCGCCCTCTATGATTTTATTCAGACTGCCATTGCTCACAAACTGGGCGTAGCGCTTGATGCCGAAAAGCTTGAAAGTATCAGTCCAGTTCTTTTCCAAGGCTGGCGGATAAACCACCAGGATATTGGTGTATCTTCCATTTGCTTCAACAAATCGCTTGGCAATCATCGTGGCAACAATGGTTTTACCCAAACCCACCACATCGGCAAGGAAGAAGCCATTGTGCTGCATCAGCATCTGATAACCCTGAATCACGGCATCGTGCTGATAGCGGATATCCTTCACACCCTCAGGCATTTCCATCGTAAAGTCATCCTCCACCTGCGAACCGAAAGTATCTATCAGCACCTTCATATAGAGTTCGTATGGTGTAGGCAACTGGGCAAGATGAGTCTTCGCCTTCATCTGCTCGATGTCTTGCAGATTCAGAGGAACGGCCTGCTCCCAAAGCTGCTCAAATTCCTGCTTGCAATATTCCACATCATCATAATCTTTCATCGCCACGTTCAACTCATACCGGTTGCTGGGCATGGTTCCCATACCGGAATCGGATAGATTAGAGGACCCCATGATAACCCAGCCATCAGAGTTTGGATTATGGTTTTCCGGGAGAAGAAGATAGAATTTGGCATGGAGGTTTTTGCTGCGATGGATACGCATCTCCAGTTTTTTGTCGATGATATCCTGGCAAAACTGGAGGATACCTCTCTCCGTCTGCTCATCATAGCCTGCATTCTTCACCTCCTCAACGAAATCGTGAGAATAGGCATCGATGACGGCTTGTTCATCAATCTGGCCGAAAAAGAGTTTGGATTGCTTACGGAATAGGTTGTCGATATTGATACCTACCAATATCTGTATCTTTTTGACCTGTTCAAATTCCTCACGAAGTTTGAAATAGCCCGAACTTCGGAAATATCCTACTACTGCCTGAAAGGTATGAAAATCAAGCATGTTGTGGGCTATTCCCTTGAACTTCTCGAACAGGGAATTATCAGGAGTATTATTGAAAAACTTAGTGCTCATCTGTTGTATCTCCTTAGGATATTGGCACTTCCGCCATTCCCCTAAGCAGAAACATTCTTGTTAGTTTGTATAGTTGCTACCAAAACAGAAATGGCGTAGGGAATCTATCACTCGCATTACCCTTGCCTATTGAGGTCCTAGGAAAACCTTTGATATTAAGGGTAAGAAGCAACAGAAACCTACGCCAAACTTGCATATATAATAGCACAGGATGTACCCTATCCAAACGAATGGAAAGGGCACACCTATGCCTGTGTACATACACACATAAAGCGAAGGCGCCTACCGCTGTCTTCATCTGAATATCAATTTGAAATTTCCTAGGTTTCAATAGACCAGAAGAAAACGTAGTACACGTCTTTCTTAATTATGATAGGCCAAGCCATGGATTTTTACCTAGCCAGCGACTCATCGCCAGCCATCCACAGCAAGACAACTGCAAAAGTACGAAAAAGAATTGGGATTTGCAAGAAAATCGGAAAGTTTCTTGCAAATCCCAAATAAAATTGGTTATAAAGCAGCATATATTCAAGGCTTTTGCCCTTACAGGGCGCAAGGGGACAACGCCTTAATACCCAGGGTGTTGCCCTGGGCTAGGAGCTTTTGGGCCTTCAGCCCGTGCTTGAACCATATGCAAAAGTTCAATGATTTACTTCTTAACCAGGCATTTTATACTCATGTCTAAGCTTCCAGATAGTTCATCATATCCTCCAATGTATCGAAGTTCTTGACATTCCCCCTCTTTACATCCATAATAGCCTCCAACAAATCACCCTCATACACTTGTGGTCTAGTATGCTTCTTATCATCCATAAAACGAACCAAACGTACATAGCCAGAGCGACAAACCTTCGACTTTTCCTTCTTGGAACAATCAAAATCGTTCTTAAAATCTATAGTAATCTGCTTCATAATTATTTGGACTTTAAATTAAACATCTATTTTAATACTATCGTTGCATTTATTCTTTCCTCTTCACCCAAACCTTATGGCTGCCGCGACCTAGTGAATCTATCGGCGAAGATTTATCACAGGTCAGCTCCTTCAGTTCCATAGAGGCAGCAGTACGGCTCAGATTGTTGATGGAGGCATAATCGCCTAGGGTGAGGACTCCGTTCTTCTCTATCACCTCCAGGGCACGGGCGATGCGCTCTTCCCTGGAATACAGCTGCTTACGGATAACCTTTACACCACCCATATCACGCTCCAGGTCACGGTCGGTTTCACGCTTCACCTCCTTGATAAACTCAGGAGACGCCTTGAAGTTGATGTCTTTCACTCCCACCTTGCGGTACGTCATCTTATCATCTGGATTCAGAATTTCCCTAGGCTTCTCATCCTCGAAAGCGAGGGAGAGGGAGAAGGTGCCGAAACCTTCCAGATTCACGTTGTACCCCATGGAGAGCATATCTGTCAGCATATCAACCACATCGGTCAATACAGCCTCCGTGGTACTTTCCGAAATACCGCGATGGTAGTTCTGCATCATCTTGACGAACTCTTTTCGGGATAGTGTACGGTTGGTCACCATCTTGGGATAAACTCTGCGCTTGCCTTCATCACGCAAATCATTCAACTCTTGCAACTTGTACTTAGCCATATCAGTTTCCTTTCTTATTAAGATGGTTATCACTCCTTATTGCAGCAGCCTTTGCATCCTACAGTATTTATGATCATACCTAAGAAGAAAAGACCACAAACCTAGGAAGAAAAGTATTTTATCCTAGGAGAAATCCCCGTTCACCGACGCCGAATGTCCGTTCAGCGTCGATGAACGGCGGTTCAACGTCGCTGAATGTCGGTTCAACGTCGGTGAACGAAGATTTCTACCTTGCAAAGATACAACTTTATCAGATATAAAACAAGACTTTTCCTGAATATCTTTACTTTTCCGGCCATAATTCTTCGTTTTTTGAGCTTATTTCTTTGCGTATCCCAAATAATTGTGTTAACTTTGTAGTCAGATTGCAAGCAAAAGGTCAAAGGATTGCAAACCAAAGACAAAGAAAAAGACTAAGATTAGACATTCTTATGAGTATGAAGATATTAGCAACCAGCGACTGGCATCTGGGCAACCTGTTTCACGGCAACGACCGTCTGCCGGAACACAAGCATTTCCTGAAATGGCTCCTGGAGCAGATAGCTGGACAAAAGCCCGATGCTCTCCTCATCGCAGGAGACATCTTTGATAACGGAAATCCATCGGCAGCGGCACAGACCGTTTATTACGAGTTTCTTGCCGATGCTACCCAACTGTGCCCTAACATGCAAGTCATCATTACCGCCGGCAACCACGATTCCGCCAGCCGACTGGAGGCTCCCCGTCCGCTGCTCACCCGATACCACGTGGAAATAAGAGGAAACGTAAGGAAAATCTGGAAGCAGGGAGAAAGCGGGGACGATGATAAAACCGGCGGACATTGGATCTATTCCTTCGATGACCTCATCATCCCCGTAACCAACGAGGCAGGAGAAGAAGTCATCGTCCTCGCCGTACCTTTCCTAAGAAGCGATGTGGTGCAGAACGCCAGCTACTCGCAGGGAGTCAACGACTTTCTGAGAGAACTGACGGCTAAGGCTCGAAAGAAACATCCGGGCAGGAAATGCATCATGATGGCACACATGTACGCCAAGGGTTCGGATATCGCCAAGAAGGATGCGAGCGAGAAAATCATCATCGGCGGACAGGAGGAAGTGGACCTGGAAGGATGGAACGACCATCCCGACTATATGACTTGCGGACACATCCACAAACGGCAACATATCTGGAACACCGACTGGGCAAGATATACGGGAAGTATCCTCCCGATGTCGTTTGCCGAGAAAGACTACACCCACGGCATCGACCTCATCACCATAGAACACGGAGAAGAGGAGGAAGGAAAGGAAACCGGCAAGAGCAAGGAATGGAAAGTAGATTTTCTGGAATACAAGCCTCAGCACGCCCTCCGCATCCTGCCCGAAGATGAGGAAGAGCTGACCTTCAAGAAATGGCAGAAGCTCATCAATTCTGAACTCTCGGAGAGAACTGACGGCGAACTGAGCGACCATTTCGACTACGTGATGCTGAAGGTGAAGCAGGAGAAACTGACCAGCGATGACATCAAGGAACTGGAGAAACTCGTCAACGAAAAGGATGCCGTGCTCTGCAAAATCCAGCGCATCATCCCACAACTGGACCTCTCCACCATCCAGGGTTCCCAGCACATCACCAGCATAGAAGACATCATCAACCGTCCTCCGCTCGATACGCTGAAGGAAGCCTTCGCCATCAGGCACAACGCTCCGATGAACGAAAGACAGGAGAAAATGTTATCCGATTTATTAACGACATCATCATTATGAAATTCCTACAACTCGAAATACTCAACCTCGCTTCGCTTGACAAACAGGGTGGCGAGGTCATCAACTTTGAAGAAGGTGCCTTAGGCGAGAGTACCATCTTCAGCATCGTAGGTCCGACGGGAAGTGGCAAGTCTACCCTACTCGATGCTATCTGCCTTGCCCTCTACAACCGCGCCCCTCGCTACCCCAGGAAGAAAGGCGACAAGAACCAGAACATCGAGATTTTCGGAGCTGCCGATGCCAGCGAAAGTAACCGTCTGGCACCTACCGACAGTAGAAACATCCTGACACGGGGCAAGAAAGAGGGCTACAGCAAACTCACCTTCCTTGCCAACAACGGCAGCATCTACCGCGCAGAATGGCACGTCAGATTCCAGAGAGTGCGCTACGAGAACGCCAAGACAGCGCTCTATAAAATCACGAGAAACGGAGAAGAGATAACAGAGGAAGCTGCCGACTGGAACGAACTGCCGAATATCATCGGACTCGACTACGACCAGTTTCTCCGTACCGTGCTCATCGCCCAAGGCTCGTTTGCCAACTTCCTGACGGCGAAGGAAAACGAGCGGTACGAACTCTTGGAAAAACTCATCGGATGCGAGGAAACTTATACGAACATCGCTACTGAAATCAAGAAGGCGAAAGACCAGGCGACGGATGCCTACAACCAGATGGCTGCATCGGTGGAAGCCGTAAAACAGAACCTGCTGAACGCTGAAGAACTCACCCAACTGAAGGAGGAAATCGACCGCCTGGAAAAGGCTGAGAAGGAACTCGACAGCCAGTTGCAAGCCATCTCGAAAGACCTGCAATGGTTTGAGGAAAACGATAAGCAAACCAAGCAAATCGCTATCTACCAGATTGATATGGAGCAAGCAGCTGATACCATTAAAGCGATGCGAGCCCAGATTCTCCGTCTGCAGTTGCACGATGAAGTACAGCCAGCCGTCAACCTACTGCAGGAAGTAGAGCGACAGACGCAAAGCATCCACGAGCAGGAAGAAAACATTCTGAAAGCGGAAGGAAACATCAAAAGTCAAGAGTCTGCCATCAGCGAAAGCGAGAAAACTCTCACCAGTCTGAAGGAAGCAGTCGGCAAGGCACAGGAACAGCTGGAAAAGGCGATGCCGGTCATCGCTGAAGCAAGGGCGCTGAAAACAAAAATGGAAGCGGCGATGCCGAATCTGAAAGAAAAGAAAGAGGCATTGGAGTTGGCACAGAAAGAGAATCTAACTGCCCAAAGAGATGTGGAGGAAAACGCCCGAAACATCCAAAAATGGGAAGCTGAAACGGAGAAAGCGAACCTTGCTCTCAAAGCGACACAGGAAGAGATTGCCAAGCAGAAACAGGTTCTGCACGAAGCGACGCAAGCCGCTGAACAGGCTTGGGAGAAGGAAAGAAATAAGACTGCCGGACAGAATATAGAGGAACTGCAGAACAGCAAGACTGTAGCTGACAGGAAACTACAGGATGTCCAGCAAGCCATCAAGGTTGTGGCTCATCTCGATGCTGCCACAACAGAAAAGCAAAAGAATGAGGAGCGAATCCAGGTCTTGAGCAAGAGAAACGCAGAGATAGATAAAGCGCTGGGCAAGTTGACCATCGAGGCGCTGACCCAAGAGACCCTGACGCTGAGAAATGCCTATACCCTCATGGTGAGCGAGAAATGGGAGATTCATCGTGCCAACCTGACCGAAGGCAAACCTTGTCCGCTTTGCGGCAGCACGACCCATCCTTATCATACCGACAACAGACAGTTTGAGGAAGCCACTACAGAACTCTCTCAACTTCTGAAAGCCAAGGAGGATCTGCTGAAACTGCAGCAGAAAGAGGAGAAGGATCTTTCCGGCGAGAGAAAACAGAACGACGGCGAAGTACAGACGCTCCAGAAACAACAGGAAAAGCTCTTGGGAGAAATAGCAACTTACGAAGAGGATTGGAAGGCGCTCATTGCCCAGTATCCAAAGATTCCGAAGGCTGAGGCAGAACTGAAATCGCTCTTGCCTATCTATGAAAACAAGGCGAAAGATGCGAGCAGCAAACTGAGCCTCTTTAACAAGATTCAGAAAGAGATAGAACGGTTGACCCAACTCAAGGATAAGGCTGTGAAGGATGAAGCTGCGTATGAAAGCAAGGCTTCTACTATACAGAACAAAGCCCAAGAAAACACTTCAACCTGCGCCACAAAACTAGCTGAGCAGAAAGCACTTACAATCAACCTCATCTCACAGCAAAAGAGTAAGGAGGAGGCTTACGGAAAAGCCCTTCAGGCATGGAATAGCGCCAAGAAGGAAATGGAGGAATGGCAGGAGAAATACCAGCAGATTCTGAATGGAGAAGAACCAGATGCGGCAGAACAAAGACTGACAGCAGCAAAGGATGAGGCAACGAAAGCAGCTGATACTCAGAACGAGAAAATTAACAAACTGAAGGCTGAACTCGCCAACAGTAAAGGTTCGCATCAAACCATGCTGTCTCAGAACAAAACGATGAAAGAGACTCTGCTGGCGAAGAAAAAGAAGCTCGACCTTTGGATTGAGGAATATAACAAGCAGCTTGAAGAAAAGAGCATCGAAGGAAAAGACTCCGAAGAGGAAGGCATCGAGGAAAGAAGTATCGAGCCAAGCCTTATCGACCGAAATATCATCCGAGAGATGCTTCACTCTGCCGAAGACTGGAACGCTATCCGACGGGAAAAGGACGAAAAAGAGAAGGCTGTGGTCTCAACAACTGCTCTTTACCAGAGTGCAGAAAAGGCGCATCAGCAGCATTTGGAACATCAGCCTGCCCAAACCCGTGATGCTCTCCTAGCCATTCAGCAGGAGTATCAGGAAAAAAGCCAGCGCAACGAACTGATTGCTGCCAACGCCAGGATGCAGAACCATCAGGAAGCCGTGAAGCAGTTGGGTGACAAGGCTGAGGCTCTGAAGCTCGTAACCCAGGAAAAAGACGACTGGACAGCCATCACGGATGCCATCGGAGCTGACGGCAAGACGCTGCGCAAGATAGCCCAATGCTATACACTCAGTTTCCTGATAGCGCACGCCAACCAGGAAATCAGAAAGTTCAACAGCCGTTACGAACTGCAACAGGTAAAGCATTCGCTGGGCATCAGAGTCATCGACCACGACCGTGCTGACGATATCCGAGACACCACCTCCCTATCAGGTGGCGAAACCTTCATCGTGAGTCTGGGTCTCGCCTTGGGCCTGTCGGCGTTATCCTCCCGCAACATCTCCTTCGAGAACCTGTTCATCGACGAAGGCTTCGGAACCCTCGACCCCGATACCTTAGCCACGGTCATCGACTCCCTCGCCATGCTGCAAAGTTCGCAAGGCAAGAAGGTGGGCGTCATCAGTCATACCGACACGATGAGCGAGCGCATCACCACCCAGATAAGGATTATCAAGAATGGCAACTCCGGCAGCAGCCATATCGAGATCTATCCTTAACCCATCGCAATTACACCTTAAATTATATAGTAATTACACCTTATTTATCCCTATCAGCGCCAAGGATGGCGACAACGTGGTGAACAAGAGCGATGTGATTCGTCCTCACCATAACAAAAGAAAGGGTGTGCCATAAGTCCATGACACACCCTTTCTTTTGTTTCCATTGAATATTAAACCCTGTTTCCCTCTTTTGGGAATACCACGGTTGGCTTGAAGGTCTTAGCCTCCTCAAAGTCCATCAGGGCATAAGCGATGATGATAACGGTATCGCCCACCTGCACCTTGCGGGCTGCAGCACCGTTCAGGCAGATACAACCGCTGCCACGCTCACCCTTGATAATATAGGTCTCCAAGCGCTCACCATTGTTGTTGTCTACAATCTGAACCTTCTCGCCTGCTATCAGATTAGCAGCATCCATCAAGTCCTCATCGATGGTGATGCTCCCCATATAATTCAGGTTAGCCTCAGTTACGGTCACACAATGGAGCTTACTCTTCAATACTTCTATCTGCATTGTTCTGTTATTACTTGATCTGTTACGGATTAAACTTAATAAAGAATATCTATCGAGGAATTATCCCTTATACTTGATATGGTCGATGAGACGGATAGGAGTCTTACCGCAATAAACGGTGATGCACCCTACCACATAGGCACTATCCTCCCATGAAGAAACATCCTGCAGGCTGTCGCCATCCACAATCTGGAAATACTCTACCTCCAGACCCTCTACAGCATTGATGTCGGCAACCACCTTATCATGAGTGTCCTGTACAGTATGAGTCTTGGCATACTCCACACTCTCCTTCAGGGCCTTATAGATGTTTGGCGCAATGGCACGCTCATCAGGAGCCAGCAAAGTATTACGGCTGCTCTTAGCCAAACCGTCCTCATCACGGACAATAGGGCACTCCACAATCTGCACATCGCTGTTGATGTACTTCACGAGCTGCTTGATGACAGCAATCTGCTGCCAATCCTTCTCACCGAAATAAGCACGAGTTGGTCGAACGATATAGAAAAGACGGCTCACTACCTGACATACACCATTGAAATGACCCGGGCGCTTGGCACCCTCCATCACGGTAGAAACAGGTGGAAACTCAAAGTGGCGTGTATCTGGTGTAGGATACATCTCCTTCACCGATGGTGCAAACACATAGTCAGTACCACAAGCCTCCAAGAGCTTGCAGTCAGCATCGAGGGTACGAGGATAGCGATCCAAGTCACCCTGATCATTAAACTGTGTAGGATTCAGGAACACAGAAACCACAGTCACGCCATTTTCCTTCACACTGCGCTTAACAAGAGAGGCGTGACCCTCATGCAGCGCACCCATAGTTGGCACAAGGCCGATTTCCTTTCCCTCCTTACGACACATGAAGAGTTCGTTCTGGAGGTCAACAATCTTATTGAATACTTTCATCGTCATAATCTGTTTTCGGGTGCAAAATAACAACTTTTTTCTCAAATGAGAAAGAAAAAACCTAAAAATATGCGAATTAATGCCGAAAATAATGAATTTCGGAGAAAAAAATGCCCCTATTTGAAGTTTTTTTTGTACCTTTGCACGTAATTCGTAAGAATAAAATTTAATTTTTATGGCAAAAAAAGTATTATTTATCAATCAGGAGATCGACCCATACGTAGCCGAGTCTCACATGTCAATCATGGGACGCGAACTGCCTCAGAAGATGCAGGAAGCAGGTTTTGAGATCCGCACCTTCATGCCTAAGTGGGGCACCATCAACGAGCGTCGCGGACAATTGCACGAGGTCATTCGCCTGTCTGGTATGAACCTTATCATAGATGATACAGACCATCCGCTGATCATCAAGGTTGCATCTATACCAACAACACGACAGCAGATTTATTTCATCGATAATGACGACTATTTCAAGAGCCGCCAGATGGGCACCGATGAAAACGGAAAGGAATATGCCGACAACGGAGAAAGAGCTATCTTCTTTGCACGTGGCGTATTGGAAACCGTAAAGAAGCTCCGCTGGCAGCCTGATGTGATTGTCTGCCAGGGTTGGGCTAGCGCAGTAGTGCCATTCTATGTAAAGACAGCCTACAGCGAAGAGCCTTCATTCGCAGAATCAAAGGTGATTACCGCTCTCTATACCAACGAACTCAAGGGTGAACTGGGTACCAACTTCAAACGTTGCGTTGCCTTCCGCGATGCCAAGTCAGAACTGCTTGACAGTTATCAGGACGACTTCAACTTCATTGAGCTCGGCAAACTTGCCATCGACTATAGCGACGGTGTGGTAGAAGGTGAAGAAGAAGCTAACCAGATTCTCTTTGATTATGCGAAGGAGAAGAACAAGCCTGTACTGGCTTATCCGGGAGAAGATATCCAGGAGCCATACGCAGACTTCATCAACAAGGTTTGTCCTGACGCAGAATAAAATTCCGACAACAGAGACACATACATACAAGGATAATGAAAATTTTAAGACTCTTAACAGTATTAGTAATAGCAGCGCTTACTTTCGCTGCATGTGATGACACCACCGAGGGAATCGGTGGTAGCATCACTAACGATATTGACAACATCAACATCACTAGCGCAGTATTTCCTGTAGCTACAAAGTCTATGGTTTCAGGTGCCGTATTGAGCCGCAACAACAGCGGTCTCATCGGTAAGATGAAAGACCCGGAAACCGGCAACTATGTAAAGGGTGACTACATGACCCAGTTGAGCGTATTGCCTACTTTCTCTGTAGATACACTCGATTACATCAAGCAGGCAAACAAAGGTTCTATCGAAGCAGACTCATGCTACCTCCTGGTTTCATACAATGCCAGCTACGGCGATACTATCGCCCCAATGAAGGTGACAGCCTATGAGATGACAAAGCCGATGGCAGAAGATAAGGAGTATTACTCTGATTATGATGTCTTCAAGGAAGGCTGGGTAAGCGAAAACAACCAGCATTGGAGCAGTAATTACAACTTGAGCAATACATCAGATGTCAAGAACTTCAAGATTTACTTGAATAAGAAGTATGAGAAAGATGGTAAGACATACAAGAACTATGGTTCTTACATCATGCAAACATACGCAGAACATCCTGAGTACTTCAAGACCAACTACAAGTTCCTGCACAACGTCTGCCCTGGCTTCTTCATCAAGAATGTAGGCGGTACGGGTAACATGGCTAAGATCTGGAATACAGAGCTTATCTTCTACTGGACCCGCCACAAGACCATCAAGGCTAAGGACGGCGTTACAGACAGTATAGCTGTAGGCATCGGATACAACCGTTTCGATGGTACAGAAGAGGTATTGCAGCTCAACAAGATTGAGAACGATACCAAGAACTTGGAGGAGTTGGCAAGTCAGCAGAACTGTACTTACCTCAAGTCGCCAGCAGGTATCTTCACCGAGGTTACCCTCCCTATCGAAGATATCATGAAGGGACATGAGAAAGATACGCTCAACACAGCATCCATCTCTTTTCCACGACTCAACAATGAAAACGAAGACAACCCATACAACTTTGCTACACCAAGCACCATCCTGATGGTTCAGAAAGACAGTTTACAGTCGTTCTTCGAAAAGAGCAAGTTGGCAGATAGCCGTACTTCTTATACCACAAGCTACAGCAGTACAGGTACTTATAAGAATGCCTATACATTCCAGAATATTGCCAACCTGGTTTCTGCCATGTATAAGAACAAGGGCAAGGGAGAAAACTGGAATAAAATAGTACTGGTTCCTGTAAACATCATCACAACCACACAGGGACATACTACCGTCATCTCCAAGATTAATCACGATATGTCACTCGCTTCTACCCGACTGAAAAGAGGTGTAATAACCACCGACAGCAACGGCAAGGAGACAAGTCCTATACAGATAAAGGTGATTTACAGTAAGTTTAAAGAAAAAGAATAAGCATTCATAACGCAAAGTAAAAAAGGAAACGAAACATGGCAGATAATTTTTTGGAGCGTCATCGCGAAGAATACGAAATACGCAAGGCTGCATGGCTCAAGAAGAAGAAACTATTCATGAAGTCAGGCAAGAAACAGAAGCCCCAGACACAGATGCCACGTCCTGAAGACGAAGCGTTATAAACACGAAAAAATATTCAGAATCCTGAGAAAGAGGGTGTATCATAAAGCATTTGAATGTTTATGATACACCCTTTTAACTTTGCCAGTTAATCCTTAAAAAACGCCGCATAAGTACGATAAAAGCCATTTAACACAAAATAAAACAAAATTAATTTGGAGTTTACCCATTTTTTTTATATCTTTGCATTGTGAACTTAAAAGTATTAAATATTAAACAGACAAAAAGCAATAAAATAAAAATAATCAAGATATTAGTAGAGATACAGGTCTATGGGTTTAACTTTTCTAAGAACTTGCATTTAAGGATACAAGATATTTGCAGGATACAAGTTACTTGCAATATATGAGATACTTGGTTTATGTTTATAGATAATGGAGAAATTACTCTCATAAAGAATTCGTTTTTAAGTTTAAACAAAAATGCTAAAGTTAGATGTTAGTAATATAAGTCCCCGTAGTAACCGTGAGGCTACTGCGGGGACGCTTTTTCAATTTATAGTATATAGAAACAAAAAGGGCAAGACCAGAGATGGCCTTGCCCAATCTATTTTTATAACTCTTTATCTATATTATAAGATTCTACCTGTAAGAGAGAACTTCAAAACAGGATAAACCTTCAAGTCTTTTACAAACTTAGAGAGATCATCCTCGCCAGCATCTTCCAATGCCTTATTGATATCTATCTCGTTACCATTCTGGTAAACCTTGAGCTTGCCCATGAACTGGCAACCCAACTCAAAGCGGCAACCGATACGGTTCTTAGGAACCAGACGACCGAAACCTAAACCGAGGTATGGACGAACATTCTTGCAACGGATATCACCCTGAAGGTTATAGTTCTCATCGAGCTCCAAGTTGTAACCACCCAAGTTGGCTGATATAGCCTTACGGAACTGATTCTTCAATTCAGGAGTAGGCAAGTTCTCAGAGAACTGACGAAGTTCATCGGAAGAACCATTTACCTCAGCAATCTTCTCACCACCAATTGACAAACCAGCAGCGATAAAGAACTTGCTGCCACCACCGAATGGATACAGATTAGCCTTTACATTAAAGGTGGTACGGTCGAATGAGCCTTCTGCATGAATGGTTGCACCGGTTGGATAAGTAACATTAGGTAGTTGAGGCAAAGAACTGGTACTGACATCTACATCCAAATCACCAGACAGTTTGAAAGATGGCATGATGTTCACACCTGCTTCTACCTCAAGGAAGTTAGTAACAGGAGCAGCCACACCAACACTAATACCCTCGGTACCTGCACCCACGTTAAGACCTACATGGTTAAAGATACCGCGCTTGTAATCGCTCTGTGCCATTACACTTCCTACACCAGCAAGCAGAATTACTGCCATCATCATTAATTTCTTCATAATCGTTCTGTTTATAAGTTAAATATTAAACGCTTTTTTGCATATCGTTCGTAAATATGCTACAAATATAAACAAAAGTTACAAGAAGAACAAATAATTATACAAAAAATTAAGACTCTTTAGTACTTTAGCATACTAAAGAGCCCTAATATATTATTAAAAACGCAAAATCAGACTACTGAACTTAATCTACTACCGTAAACTTGGCATATTTCAGCAGAAGCTGTTTGGTGCCAGAATGAACGAACTCCACCGTAGCCTTCGTATTCTCACCAGTACCTTCAATCTTCAACACCGTTCCCCGTCCAAAACGCTGATGTTCAATCTTCATTCCCTCCTGCAAACCACAAGAAGAACTGCCAGCAGATGAAGCTGCAGAAGAAGAAACTGATGCTGCAGAAGATCCTGTACTGCGAGAAGCAGGATGAGAAGAATGCGTCTCCATGTAACGTTTAGCTGCATTCAGCGCTCTAACAGACTTGAAATTACCTTCAGAGAGAGATGAGCGTCCGGAAACTGACGAGCGTCCGGAAGTACGTGAAGTCTCAGGTTCATCATCAAAGAGTGAAGGCTTAGGATCTGCTACAAACTGCGATGCTACCGGTTTGGAATTCTGATACCTGCTACTGTATCTAGGCTGCTCAGCATCCTCCCACGGTCTGCGAGAACGTTGCGCTCTCGCCCACTCCGGCTGGTCAGACATCGAATCAGCTCTGGAGCCAAACAAGCTTCCACCAGCCTCATCCAGGCTATCAATCAACTTGCCATCAATCTCATCGATAAACCGACTCGGATTATCAAACTCCATCTTGCCATATCGCCAGCGGTTCTTGGCGTTCGTCAGGATACAATGTTTCTCAGCTCGAGTAATGGCAACGTAAAGCAATCTTCGTTCCTCCTCCAGTTCTCTGAGCGAAGCAGCAGAAAGCGGACTTGGGAAGATATTCTCTTCCAAACCAACCACGAATACCGTAGGAAACTCCAGACCCTTGGCAGCATGAACCGTCATCAGAGAAACACGAGGTTCATCCTTATCACCATCGCTGTCAGCATCGGTAAACAGAGCCACATCCTGCAGATAATCCTGCATGAAGAGTTCATCAAACCTACCCTCTTCACGGCGTTCCTCCACAAAAGCCGACATACCGCTCAAGAATTCCTCCAAGTTCTCCTGACGTGCCAGATCATCGGCATCCTTGCCCGACATGATATCCTGACTGATGCCACTCTCCTTGATAATGGCATCACCCAATTCATAGACATCCGTAGTTTGAGCCCGTTCGATAAACGAAGAAATTAGCAATCTGAAAGTTTCCAGCTTGTTCATCGTACCCTTGGTAACCGCCAGTCCATACCGCTCAGGGGCACCGATTACCTCCCAGAAACTCACCTGGTTCTGATGGGCACAGTCAGCAATCTTCAGCACCGTAGTAGCACCGATTCCACGAGCCGGATAGTTGATGATACGCTTGATAGCCTCTTCATCATCCGGATTCGCCACCAGACGGAAATATGCAATAATATCCTTAATTTCCTTGCGCTGGTAGAAACTCAGTCCGCCATAAATGCGATAAGGAATACCCTGCTTTCTGAACTCCTCCTCGAAGCTGCGGCTCTGGGCATTGGTGCGGTAGAGAATGGCAAAATCACTATACTGGCAGCCATCCTCACGCCGGATACGCTTCACGTCCTTCGCCACAATCGCCGCCTCTTCCTTGTCGCTGTAAGCAGGCTTATACAGAATCTTCTCACCCTTCGCATTCTCGCTGAACACATCCTTAGGAATCTGGTTGCGGTTATGCTTGATCAGACTGTTAGCCGCCTCAACGATGGTCTGGGTAGAGCGGTAGTTCTGTTCCAGTTTGAAGAGACGCGCATAGTTACCATTTTCTGCAGGAAAATCTCTAGTGAAAGACAATATATTATCGATATTAGCTCCTCTAAAACTATAAATACTTTGAGAATCATCTCCTACAGCACATATGGCTTTCTCTTCCATTACATTATAGAGCAAAGTAAGAATTTTTTTCTGAACATAATTTGTATCTTGATACTCATCTACCATTATGTACTTAAAAATTTTACCATACTTTTTCAACACATCATTTCTTTCTACAAAAAGCCGATAAGTATAAACTAACAAATCATCAAAATCCATTGCATTCGCCAACTTACAGCGTTGTACATATTCACGATATATCTTAGCAATTTCGGGCATACCAGCTCGTTTATTTTGGCTTAAGATATCAGAATCGCTTTCATATGAATCAACTCCAATCAGTTGATTTTTTGCCATAGAAATCCTTGCATGAACAACTGCAGGCTTGTAAGTTTTTTCACTCAAGCCCATCTCCTTAACAATAGATTTCAATAAAGAACGAGAGTCTGCTTCATCATAAATTGTAAAATCTGAAGTAAAGCCTATTTTATCAGACTCAACACGCAATATTCTAGCAAAGACACTATGAAAAGTACCCATATATTTCTGTCTGATATAAAATGTCTCACCAAACATTTTACGTATACGTTCAACCATTTCTCTAGCAGCCTTATTAGTAAAAGTAAGCACTAATAAGGAATAAAGATCTTTGCCCTGGTTCAGGAGATAAGCTATCTTATAAGTAAGCACACGCGTTTTACCCGAACCTGCACCGGCTATCACCAGCGAAGGTCCATCAATATATTCTACCGCAGCACGCTGCGCTTCGTTCAAGTCGTTCAGTAAATCAATCATTTCAATGTTAAATATTAAATGTTAAATGTTTAGTGCTTAGTTATACCCACAAAGTAAACATTCAACACTAAACATTAAACATTATCTATATCCTCCCACAGCCGTGCCCGGGTCGAAATCTTCACCCTCACGAGGGAAGGTAGGGATAAATCTCATCTGATGTTCTATCTGCCGCTGGCGCTTCTTCATATAAGCGCTAGGATGCAGCGAACTGAATTTGCGCGGATTAGGAAGTGTAGCTGCTATCAGCGCACACTCGCCACGAAACAGATCTTTCGCTTTCTTGTCGAAATGATATTCTGCAACCGCATCCACACCATAGATACCCGGTCCCATCTCAATGCTGTTGAGATAAACCTCCATGATGCGCTGCTTGCTCCACATCATTTCGATGAGGAAGGTAAAGTAGACTTCAAATCCCTTGCGGGTCCATGAACGGCCAGGCCACAGGAAGACATTCTTAGCAGTCTGCTGACTGATGGTACTGGCTCCATGCACCTTTCCGCCTCGTGCATTATTCTTCGCCGCACTCTCGATGGCATTGAAGTCGAAACCGTGATGCTTCAGGAATCTCGCATCTTCGCTCGCCATTACCGCCACTGGCATATGAGGCGAGATCTTATCCATCGAAATCCAATGATGATGCAGGGTAATACTCTCTCCATCAGCTACTTGCTGGAAGCATCGGATAAACATCAGAGGAGTGACATACACAGGAATGAACCTATATGCCACTACAGCAAGAATGGTGGTACTGAAAAACAGCACCACCACCCATTTTACTATATTCTTGATTTTCTTCAAAATCATCTATTTAGTTTTTCCCTTCCGGGAGCATGAAAGTTATTACTTCAATGTACCGTTGTTGGCTGCGTTAACCATAGCCTGGCTAGCATACATGTAAACCTCTACACGACGGTTCTGGGCACAAGCAGCAGTAGTATTAACAACAGGGTTAGCAGAACCCAAACCCTGAACATTCTTTACCTGACGGCTTGTAACACCGCAAGAAGCGAGATAGTTGTAAACTGCCTCAGCACGCTTCTGGCTCAATGGCAAGTTGATACCATCATTACCTGTAGCATCGGTATAACCCTGGATAGAAACCTCGCAGTCGGTATTGTTCTTCAATACACCGGCAAACTGAGCCAAATCAGTCTTTGCGCTACTGCTGAGAGTAGAACCATTAGTTGGGAAGAGGATACCAGAAGCAAATGTTACCTTAACGGCAGACAAGCCATTGGCATCTGTTACAGTCTCAACCTGTGCATTCTTCACCTGTTCAGCCTCAGCCTTTACCTTATCCATGTGCTTTCCTATGAGGTTACCAGCACCGCCACCAACAGCTGCACCGATAGCAGCACCTACGAGAGCACCGGTACCACGATGGCTATTGTTGAGCAATCCACCTACGAGAGCACCCAGAGCTGCACCAGAACCGGCACCTACAGCTGTACCTGTCTTCTGATTGGTTCCACAACTTGAAAAAAGCAAGCACAAAGAGAGGCCTGCAACTGCAAAATTAGTCTTTTTCATTTTAAAATCTCCTATATTTATGTTATTTAATTGCAAAGATAACTCTTTTTTCTCCATAATGAAGAGTTTTCTAATATTTTTTTGTATTTTTGCATGCAAATTTAAGGGTATTTGTCGAAATAGAGCTAGGAAATCACCTATTTTGGGGTGGAAAATCCCTAAAAGTCGGATTTCAGACACCTGCAGACAGATGAACTGCCGTCAGCAGATGATGAAGGCTCATGCTTATACCTTAATATATATATATAACAGAAGAAATAAAAAACAAAATAAATAGAATAAAGCAATATGGCTAAAGAACTCAAGAATTTAACCAAGCGCGCTGACAACTACAGTCAGTGGTACAATGATTTGGTAGTAAAGGCTGATCTCGCTGAGTTGTCACCAGTTCGTGGTTGTATGATTATCAAACCATACGGTTACGCTATCTGGGAGAAGATGCAGCAACAGCTCGACAAGATGTTTAAGCAGACAGATGTACAGAACGCATACTTCCCTCTCCTCATCCCGAAGAGTTTCTTCTCTCGTGAGGCTGAGCACGTGGCAGGTTTCGCCAAGGAGTGTGCCGTAGTTACCCACTACCGCCTCCGTTCTACAGAGGATGGCAAAGAGGTTGAGGTTGATCCTAACGCAAAGCTCGATGAGGAGCTCATCATCCGTCCTACTTCTGAGACCATCATCTGGAACACCTATAAGAACTGGATCCATTCATGGCGTGATCTCCCTATCCTCTGCAACCAGTGGTGTAACGTAATGCGTTGGGAGATGCGTACCCGTCCGTTCCTCCGTACTTCTGAGTTCCTCTGGCAGGAGGGTCATACCGCTCATGCCACTAAGGAAGAGGCTGAGGCAAAGGCTCAGGAGATGCTCAAGGTTTACGCTGAGTTTGCTGAAAACTACATGGGTGTTCCTGTATTGCAGGGTGTGAAGAGTGAGACTGAGCGTTTCGCAGGTGCTCTCAACACTTATACCATCGAGGCAATGATGCAGGATGGCAAGGCTCTCCAGAGTGGTACTTCTCACTTCCTGGGTCAGAACTTCGCCAAGAGTTTCGATGTTACCTACTTGAACAAGGAGAACAAGCCTGAGTACGTATGGGCTACTTCATGGGGTGTTTCTACCCGACTGATGGGTGCCCTCATCATGGTTCACAGCGATGATAACGGTCTCGTATTGCCTCCAAAGCTGGCTCCTATCCAGGTGGTTATCGTTCCTATCAACAAGGGCGACGAGCAGTTGGCTCAGATTACTGCTAAGTTGCAGCCTGTTATCGACCAGCTCCGCGAGTTGGGCATCACCGTGAAGTATGATGACAACCCTGCCAAGCGTCCTGGCTTCAAGTTCGCTGACTATGAGTTGAAGGGTGTTCCTGTACGTCTGGCTATGGGTGGCCGTGACTTGGAGAACAACACCATCGAAATCATGCGTCGTGATACCTTGGAGAAGGAGAACGTAAGCTTCGACGGCATCATTGAGCGCGTAAAGAACATGTTGGAAGACATCCAGAAGAATATCTTCGAGAAGGCTCGTGCTTACCGTGATGCTCACGTTTATGAGTGCGACAACTACGAGGAGTTCAAGGAGCGTGTGAAGAACGGTGGTTTCTTCCTCTGCCACTGGGACGGTACAGCCGAGACCGAGGCTAAGATCAAGGAGGAGACTCAGGCTACCATCCGTTGCGTGCCTTTCGCTTACGAGCAGACTCCAGGTGTAGATATGGTAAGCGGCAAGCCAGCCGTAGCCCGTGTCATCATCGCAAGAAGCTATTAATCATCCCTGGTGTCGGGAGTTCATCCTGACACCATAATATATTTAATATGAGGCAGTTGATACTATACATCCTTTTTCTGGTGTCCATGGTCTTCTCAGGCTATGGAGAGGTATCTGCTGCCCCTATTTCTTTTACTCCCGAGGATTCTTATACCGAAGATGCAAGCCATAAGAAAGATGGTTTGGCGAAGGTTGAGTATGACAAGAGCCAGCCTGAGGCACAGCTTGAAAACGCCTCACAGCTTGCTTACCGCATCTGTAGCAGCCGTCCGCAGCGCTTATTGCCAAGTGGCAACATGCACAACAGTCAGACTGCCAGTAGATTGCTTACAAATAGAATCCGTTATTTATCATCCCTTTTATCAGCTATAGAAGGTGGCATGGAGCCTTTCCGACAGGAAACTGCCCCAATCCACTTTGATGTCGCCTGCAAGTATTATGTCATTTGCCTGCGACGTCTGCTCTGTTAGTGCTTATTCTTTTCTCTTTTTAAAATTTCATATAGGTTTATCGCATCTTTCCTAAGATTTGCGATAAGACTGGTTACACCCCTATTCAAAACAAAAAACAGTTCAATATATATTATTTTTCAAGAATTAAGAATAAGCAAATAACAGTATAAAATTATGGCAAAGATTAATCATTTAGAGATGGGTGCTGATGTTTTGGCACTCCAGGATGTACAGGTAAAGAAAGGTTTCATGGGTTTGACTGTCAAGCTCATCTATCAACCTACCAACAGTGTGATTAAGATAAAAGAGAAAGAATATTCTGTAGAGGATGGAAGAAAGCTTGAGAACATCCTCAATGCAGCCCCTAAGGATGTAGAAACAGCGATCAGCAAATTCCCTGTTTCTGCCATCAGCATGGGTAATATGAAGTTACAGGCTTGCATCTCTGACGACCACCAGTTTGTTGCCACACAGCTCCTTGCCTTCAAGGGTTTCAGTTACAAGCCGGTTACAGAGATGAAGACCTATACAGGAAAGACAGCCGAAGCTTTCGCTCAGTTGTTTTAGTTATATCACAGTTTCGGGACAGGGGACAGAACAAATCCTCTGTCCCTCTTTTATTTTATAGATATAGGATGAAATCTCGGTTCATTCCCTCTTCCCAATTACGGTAATGCTTAGGCGACAGACCGGTATGTTTCTTGAAGAAGGTTCCGAAGGCTGAAGCATTGGGAAAACTGAGTTCATTGGCTATCTGCTGTATCGTCTTCGTGGTGTTCTTCATCAGGTAGATACTGTGACGGATCATCGCCTTGAAAAGCAACTGCTGGACCGTCTGACCGCAAACCGACTTGACCAGTACCGACAGATATTTCGGTGTAAGACAGAGTTCGTCTGCATAGAAAGCCACACTGCGCTCACGCATATAGTTCTTCTCTATCAGCAGCAACAGCGACTCAAAGATGGCAATCTTCCGTTCCATCTCCTTGCCGGCAGCCTTGAACGATGCCGAGAAGATGCTGCACAAACGGTACGTAACAGCCATCAGTAACAGTTTCTGCTCATGCACACAATAGGCATCCAGTTCACCACTCTTCTCTTTTTCCAGCTCCAGTTTCCTCAGCATCAGGGCATAAGAAGTAAGCATATCCTCATAGCCCGTCGTCCTGACATGGCAGGATTTGGGATAAATCGTAGCATAAAGACGCATGGTAACCACGGTATTACCCAACATGTGACGAATCTGTTCAGCACGGTAAAAAAGAAGGGTATATTTAAGGTTCTTGCCCGTTTCCTGCACATGAAACATCACTCCTTTGGAGAGGAAAACGGTTTCACCCTCAGATGCAACAAAGGATGTTCCGTCTACGCAGAAACGGAACATCCCCTGATGACAGATTACGATTCCGACATAGTCGGAGTAGAAAGGCTGCATCAACAGCTGAGGAAACTCATGAGCCTCATATATGATGATATTATCTGTTATTTTCATGATGAATATGGATCTGTTATCTTCAGATTTAACTGCGAAGATAACAAAAATATCCATTCATCAGATGAGCAGCCTGTATCTTTTATGATATTTTAGCACTCCACTACCTTCTTCCCAGGGATTTCACATCTACATTCTTCAGCAGATACTCACGCGTCAGTTCCCCGATATTGCGCTTGCGCCAAGGGAGAACGAGCATCAGTCCGGCACACAGCAGACAGCCGTAGAAGATCCAGCCTGCCATCTCCTTGATGCTCACCAGCGTGGCCTGTACCTGTACCTTTCCCTTCGTACTCATGGCAGCCATGTTCTGTGCCTCGGTTACACTCTTGCCCTGATATTGCATGCCTCTCACCGTCTGGTCGTAAGTCTTCGCCGTCTCGATGTTCGTGCGGTCGTAATCCTGGGCAAAGCGGGTTACATAATACTGCTGTCTGTGCTGAAGCACATTGGTATAGAGCGCAGAGCCGATGCAAGGGGCAATGACCATACGAACGGTAAGCATGATGCAAACCCAGGTTGACATGAAGCGGTAAGGCATGCGCTGGTTGGATATCGTGGAGATGAGCGAATAGAGCAGCATCATTCCCGTAGAACGGATGATGATAGGCCATTTCATACGTTCATACATGCCGTCGTTCTGTACCTCGAAATACATGTACAGCGCATAGGCTCCGATAAAAAGGAAGCCCAGACAGTACATCCACTTCAGGTGAACATTCTTGGCTCTAGCGATAACTGCAAATATCAGTCCCACGGTGTAGCCCACCATCACCCAGTTGCCTAGCGTGGCGTTCTGCCAGTTATCTATCTTCATACTCACATTGGTGAACACGTTGACAAACATGGCACTCGAATTGCAGACCATCAGCAGGAAGAAGAGCAGGATGCCGTAGTTGATGACCCTAAGCTGGAACACCTCCATGATGAAATAAGGTGAACGCCTCGTCTTCTCCAGATAGATGAACAGAGCGGTAAAGATAAGACAAACCACCGAAGAGAAACGGATGGTAGGATCATCAAACCAGTCGAGTGTCTTACCGAAAACCCTGACGTAAGCAAACGAACAGAGCATGATACTGAACACCGTAACATTGCCAAACTTCGACATCGTTATCGGGAACTTAGGCATCGGATACTTATGATAAGGCATGGTGAAGAACACGATGATGATGCCTGCCAGCATGAATGCCATCATGAAATGATAAACATACTGCCACTCATAGGCATAGGCAAGCCATGCCGTTAGCCAGGTTCCCAACTGTCCGATAATCATGAAGAAGAGATAGATAACCGGCTGCGACACCATCTTCTCCGAATCTACCGCATCCCATGCTTCCTCGGTAGTAGGCTCGCATCCCGGCGTGATATTCCTCGTAGCCTCTATTCCGAAACCATATCTGATGAGCACGAAGAGATGCGCCATCAGCAGCGTCTGTCGGACAAAACCCATCAGCAGACTGCACAGTCCGAGTATGAACAGCGAGTCGGTCTGGGCACACACGAAACTGAGGATAAAGAGAATGGAGAAGCCCACGATGCACATCATCTTCTCTCTACGTATGCACACCAGATCATAGAAGAACGGCGAGAAAGCCGCCATTCCTATCGAGGTGCAGAAGCCCGCAAAGGCGATGTATTCCGACTGGATGCCGAGTCCGCTCATCATCTCGCCGCTGTTGGCAGAATAGACGCCACTCATCGTAATCATCGGCACGAAGAGGATGATCATGAAGATGATGCCGAGCGGTTTGGGCACCCAATCATAAAACGGATAATTCTTATATTCTTCTTCCATATATTACTTCATTTCCATCTAGCTGTTTTTTACTTTCTCTCAGCCTTGACAACCACCATCATGCCGGCAGCAAGATGCTCATTATCCTCTTTGCTGAGGTTGTTGAAATCGATTCTTACAGGCACACGCTGCTGAATCTTGACAAAGTTGCCAGCAGAATTGTCTGTAGGTACCAGCGAATATTTCGAACCGGTAGCACCAGAAATGGCGGTCACCGTACCCTCAAACTCCTTGTTACTGATGGCATCTACGGTCATACGCACCTTCTGTCCTACATAGAGATTCTCTATCTGGGTTTCCTTATAGTTGGCAATCACCCATTTGTTGTTGGTTGGAATGATGTAGGTAATGGTGGTTCCTGCATTTACCATCTGTCCCTCCTCGATAGAGCGGCGACCCAGTTTACCGTCGCAAGGGGCCACTACCACACAGTAAGAGAGATTCAGCTTTGCCATCTCTACGGCAGCCTCGGCACGTTCGATGGAGGCAGCCACATTCTGCTTGCGGGTAGTTACCTCGTTTACTCCCTTATAGGCAGCAGCCTGCTGCTTCTTTACCCCTTCGAGTTTCTTCCTGGTGGCTGCATATTCCACCTCCAGCTGTTCGAGCTGGATAGGAGTAGCCGCCTTCTTTTCTACCAGGTTGCGATAGCGTTCGCAGTCCTTGGCAAGTTTGGCAAGTCGTACATTTATTTCATCGATAGATGCCTGATAGATTGAAGCTGATGTCTCGGTGGTCTGCTCTGTAGCGTTGATGACATTGGCTCCTGCCTTGGCATCCTTGAGGGCTGCTTCAGCCTCCATCAGACGGATACGATACTCCCGGTCGTCGAGCACAAGGAGGGTATCTCCCTTGTGTACTTCCTGATGCTCTCTGAAGCATACCTTGGCGATATAGCCGGATGCACGGAGATTAACCGGTGAGATATATTGCTCTATCTGAGCATCATTGCTCGTTTCGTTAGAGCTATAATCGAGGAAGAGGCATACGATTTTCCAGAGTCCGAAAGCCAGAATAGCAACACCTATCAGACTGGCGACAATCTGTCTTACGCGCTGCTTCTTGAGTTTCTTCCTGGTTTCTTCGTGAGATACCTGTGTAGCCTCTGCTGTTTCTACATTTTTATTTCCGTTCTGTTGTAATTTGGAATCAGGGAATATGAAGTTAACTTTTTTACATCCCGTTTTCCCGTTTATATTTTATTTTTTAATGATTTATTCTTCTCCGTTATTTAGCAACCGAAATCTGGTTGAGCTGTCCAGTCAACTTGAGCAGCGAGAGATTGGCAACCTTGTAGCGATAGTAGGCTGTGAGATAATTGTTCATAGCCTCACTCATGCGCATCTCGTCCTGCAGCACCGCTGTCATCGAAGCCACACCCTCCTTATACTGGTCGGCTGTTACGTTGTAAACATCCTGCGCCATGGTATAATTATCAAACTGTTTCTTGTAGTTGCGCTGACTGTTGTTCACCTCGCTCACCGCATTCATATAGTTTGCCTACAGACCCTTCAGGGCGTCCTCGTAACCGATGCGTGCATTCTCCTCCTCTATCTTCGCCTTTCTGATTTTAGAACGCTTTTCAAAACCATCGAATACAGGCACTCTCAGTTGAATGCCCAGACCATTGGAACCATACCAGTGGTTTGACTCGCCCGAATGAATCCAGAGATCTATCCTATCGGTAAAGGCAGAATACATCAGGTTTCCGGTCAGCGAGAGCGATGGCAGATAGCCGTCCTTGGCTAGTTTGGTCTGCTTTTGGGTGAGCAGTTTCTTCTGTTCCAGCAACTGGAGTTCGTAGAGTCCCGTATCCAGTCCGTCAGCCTTCACCATCTCTATCTTTCCCGGATCTACGGCTGTCACCTTCATCTCCTTCTCGGCAGGATAATCTATCACATACTTGAGCATGGTATACTGCTGTTCGAGCATGGCGATGGCGTTATCGCGCTGCACGGTGAGGTTCTCGATATTGAGATTCACTCGCTTCAGATCTACCTCCAGACTCATCTGGTTGTCATAGAATGCCTGGGTGATGTTTCTGAGTTCTACCAGTCGCTTGATATTGTCATCTGTCAGACGAATCTGCTCAGATGTGTTCTGTGCCATGTAATACATCTTGGCAGTCTGCACGATGAGGTCTTCACGCGCCTTCTCATAAGAGAGTTGGTTGAGTTTATCGGCAATCTTGGTAATGTCGATGGCGGTAAGAATCATCTGGTTATACAGTGGCATCTGCAATTGTACACCCGCCGATGCATTAAACTGCAACGTCTTGGTTACATTATAAGGCTTGCCGTAAGCCGAGCCGTCGGTAACCGAAACAGGCGGCGTAAAGTTGTCGTTGAGCTGTGCCACCGCATTGATCTGCGGATAGAGTTTAGCCTGATTTTCGCTGACAGCGTACTTTCCCTTAGCTATTTCGTTTCGGCTGCTCTGGAGCGACAGGTTGTTATCCACTGCCATCTGCAGGCACTGGCTGAGCGTAAGCGTCTCCTGTGCGCCAAGTGTATGGAAAGCTCCGAGCGCGAAACATAAGATGATTATTTTCTTCATTTCTTCTTAATGATTTCTATTGATTTACGTTTCATTTATTATCTGGGTGCAAAGGTACAGCTTTTCGGTGATAAATGACTATTCACATCTTATCACAATATGTTCAAAATTTCCGAAAATAACAATAAAAAATAGGTCTAGCAACACCGCGCTTTGCGGGGTTGCTAGACCTATCTTCTAATCTATCAAGAACTTATATTCTTATTTTAGTCTTCATCAGCAAACTCATTCAGAGTATATGCACTGCTGCCATCAAAGCAGTGGGTACATACCTGGCACTTTGGAAGACCGATAGCCTCTACCAGCTGCTCGATGGTGTTGAACTTCAGGGAAGTCAAGCCCAACTGGCTGGCAATCTCATCTACCATCTTCTGATACTCAGGAGAACCGGTGGTAGCGTATTTCTCAAGATTCTTGTTGGCATCGCCCTCAAACTTCTCGATGATGCGACGGGTAATCAGCTCCATATCACTCTTGGAAGAAGTGAAGTTGATGAACGGACAACCATATACCAATGGAGGACACGCAATACGCATGTGGCACTCCTTCAAGCCTGCCTGGTCGAAAAGCACCTTCACATTGTCGCGAAGCTGGGTACCACGCACGATACTGTCATCGCAGAATAACACACGCTTGCCCTTCAGCATCGCCTTGTTAGGAATCAGCTTCATCTTGGCTACCAGTGAACGCATGCTCTGGTTGCTTGGAGTAAAGCTGCGAGGCCATGTAGGCGTATACTTGGCAATGCAGCGCTGGTAAGGCACACCCTTGCCGGCAGCATAACCCATCGCCATACCCGTACCAGAATCAGGAATACCGCTGCAGCAGTCTACCTCCACATCATCGGTCTTGGCGAGATTAAAGCCGTTGGTAAAACGCGCCTCCTCTACATTCTTGCCCTCATAGGTAGATGTAGGGAAACCGTAGTAAACCCAGAGGAAAGAGCAAACCTGCATCTTCTTGTTGGCAGGTCGGATCTGCTCCATGCCATCAGCTGTAATCTTCACGATTTCGCCTGGTCCTACCTCATATGCTGTTTCATAATCGAGATTAGGGAACGAGGTGGTTTCGCTGGAAGCCGCATAGGCACCTTCCTTCTTGCCGATGATGATTGGAGTACGTCCCCAACTGTCACGCGCACAGATGATACCATCCTCGGTAAGGATCATCATGGTGCAGGAACCTTTGATGTGATGGAAAACGTTTTCGATACCTTCTCTGAAGGTTTTACCCTGAATAATAAGCAGAGCCACCAACTCAGTAGGATTGGTACTACCCGAAGACATCTCTGCAAAGTGCATGTTCTTTTCGAGCAGAAGCTGAGTAAGTTCATCCTTGTTTACTATCTTAGCTACAGTGCAAATGGCAAAGCGGCCAAGATGAGAGTTCATGATGAGTGGCTGGGCATCTGTATCGCTAATCACGCCGATGCCCGATGTAGCTCCTTCAAACTTGTTGAGTGTAGGTTCAAACTTCGTTCTGAAGTATGAACTTTCCAGATTGTGGATAGAGCGCACGAAGCCCTTCTCACTACTGTAGGTTGCCAAACCGCCCCGGCGTGTGCCGAGATGTGAGTTGTAATCTGTGCCGTAAAAGAGATCAGCGACACAGCTTTTCTTGGAAATAGTTCCGAAAATGCCTCCCATAAGAGTATAATTCTATGTTATAATTTTGTAATATGGGTGCAAAGATAAATAAAAATCAGAAAATATGCAAGTCTTTTTGCTTTTTTCTATAAAAACATGATAATGAGGGTAACTTGCTACCCTATTTCGAGAAGAATAAACGGCTACTGAAACGAAAAGCGCTCCGGCAATAATTACCGGAGCGCCATGATATGATTTCCTATGAAATTAATCCAACTTCAGGCTCTTCTTGATAGCCTCGATCTTATCCATTGCAGCAGCTGTGCAGCGGTTGTAGCAGCCAGCGCACTTGAATGAAGGATCCTTAACCTCAATATAGAACTTAATCTTAGGCTCTGTACCTGATGGACGGACACTTACCTTGGTGTTGTCATCGCAGAACCACTGGAGTACATTGCTTGTAGCAGGCATATCGAGCTTCTCTACGCTGCCGTCAGCATGTTTAGCCTCCAAAGACTGGTAGTCCTTCCAGGTTACCACCTTGCTGCCACCCAACTCCTGTGGAGGGTTGGCACGGAAGTCTGCCATCATCTGCTTAATCTCGTCAGCACCGGTCTTACCTGGGCGAACTACGTTTACAGTAAACTCCTTGCTGAAGCCATACTCTGCATAAATCTGCATCAGGAGGTCGTAGAGAGTCTTGCCCTGATCCTTAGCCCATGCTGCAATCTCGCAGATGAGGCAGATAGATGCAGGAGCATCCTTATCGCGTACCTTATCGTATGGCAAGAAGCCGAAGCTTTCCTCACCACCACCGATGTACTGCTGCTTGCCCTCAGAGATAGCAATCTCGCGTGCAATCCACTTGAAACCAGTGTAGCAGTCGCGCAACTCTACGTTGTTCTTCTTGGCAATCTCAGCGATAACCTCTGTTGTTACGATGGTCTTTACGAGGAAGTCTGTTGGCTTCAACTTGCCCAACTTCTTCTTGTTCTCGATGATGTAGTAGCAGAACATCATGGCTGTCTGGTTACCATTGATGATCATCCACTCGCCCTTGTCATCGCGGCAAACGATAGCCAGGCGGTCAGCATCTGGGTCGGTAGCTACCACGAGGTCAGCGTTCAACTTGGTACCGAGCTTCATACCGAGGGTCATAGCCTCTGCATTCTCTGGGTTAGGAGAAACCACTGTTGGGAAGTTACCATCTACAACCATCTGCTCAGGAACTACATTGATGTTCTGGAAGCCCCAAGAACGCAGACAGAGAGGAACGATGACACGACCTGTACCGTGCATAGCTGAATAAACGATGTTGAGGTCTTTCTGACGGTTGATGACATCCTGGTCAATCATAGCAGAATGAACGGCTGTCATGTAGTCGTAATCCATCTCACCACCGATAATCTTGATTTTATCCCAGTTAGCCTCAAACTTCACCTGGTCGATAGTAACCTTGTTCACCTCCTCGATGATACCTGTATCATGTGGAGCCAGAACCTGAGCACCGTCGCTCCAGTAAGCCTTGTAACCGTTGTACTCCTTAGGGTTGTGAGAAGCTGTTACGTTGACACCAGCCTTGGCACCGAGCTCGCGGATAGCGAAAGAAATCTCTGGTGTAGGACGGAGGCTCTCGAAGAGATATGCCTTGATGCCATTGGCAGAGAAGATGGCAGCTACGGTCTCAGCGAAGAGACGGGAGTTGTTACGGCAGTCGTGACCTACCACTACAGAAAGGTTCTCCTCACCAGGGAAAGCCTTGAGGATGTAGTTAGCAAAGCCCTGGGTAGCCATACCAACGATATACTTGTTCATGCGGTTGGTACCTGCGCCCATGATACCGCGCAAACCACCAGTACCGAACTCCAAGTTCTGATAGAATGCATCAACGAGAGCAGACTTGTCCTCTGCGTCGAGCATTGCCTTTACTTCCTTACGGGTTTCTTCGTCAAAAGCAGGTGTGAGCCACTGCTGTGCTCTTTCTTCACACTGCTTGATCAATTCTGCGTTATTAGCCATAGTTTGATTATATTATGTTATTAATTAATTCTTATCGAGAAGGATGTGCACGAAAACAATGCATAATTTCTCTATTTGCGTACAAAGTTATATAAAAATTTTGATAAACCAAGCAAGAATGAAGTTTTTTTTGTATTTTTGCACATTGAAATGGAATTGAAAATAGAATAAGGCTCATATTTAGCAATATTGTATTGGTAAGATAGCAAAAGTTGAATGAACAAAATATAAAACAATAGAATATGGAAGTATATTACACGGGCGTCATCATCGCCGTATCCACTTTTTTAATAATAGGTATCTTTCACCCTATCGTCATGAAGACGGAATATTATACGGGCACCCGCTATTGGTGGGTTTTCCTCGTTGCAGGCATCATCTGCATCGGAGCTGCCTTCCTGGTTGCCAACGTGCTCTTCTCTGCCATACTGGGCGTAATAGGTGCTTCATGCCTTTGGAGCATCGGTGAACTTTTCGAACAGAGACAACGCTGCGAGAAAGGCTGGTTCCCGAAGAATCCGAAAAGAATAGGAACAGGATATTACAGGGACGAAGCGAAGTGAAGAACGAAGAACTGAAGTTTCGCATGTGGTTCAAGTACGGGCTGAAGGCCCAAAAGCTCCTAGCCCAGGGCATCGCCCTGGGTATAATGGCAATCAGCAAGGCGCCCTGTAAGGGCAAAAGCTTTGTATATTGCCAGGTATTTGAAAGCTTTTGCCCTTACAGGGCGACAGGTTTGCGCCCATAAACACCCAGGGCGATGCCCTGGGCTAGGAGCTTCTGCCCTTTCAGGGCGTGTGGGGTAAAACTTGCGAAAGTTCAGTGAAGAACGAAGAAACAACGTTCGACGGACGAAGTGAAGAACGAAGAATTCAAGTGTAAAGTGTATAGGAAGAAAACACCAACGAAATGAAGACAGAACTCATTCTGGTCGGAAAGACCGTAAACAAGCATTTCATTGCGGGCATCAAGGATTATGCTGAACGCATCACCCATTATATGCCTTTCAACATAACAACCATTCCTGAGCTCAAGAACACCAAGAGTCTCAGCGAACAGCAGCAGAAGGAACGGGAAGGAGAACTGATTCTGAAACTCCTCCAGCCTTCGGATACCGTGGTGCTGATGGATGAACATGGACAGGAATTCCGAAGCATCGAGTTTGCCAAATGGATAGAGCGCAAGCAGGCTACTGCCCGCAGGCTCGTCTTTGTCATCGGTGGTCCTTACGGCTTTTCACAGTCTGTCTACGACCGCGCCAACGAGAAGATCTCCCTCTCCAAGATGACCTTCTCGCATCAGATGGTGCGCCTTATCTTTACCGAGGCGCTCTATCGCGCATGTACTATTATAAAAGGTGAGCCTTACCACCACGAATAAGGGTAAAAGGGTAAAAAGGTAAAAGGGTAAAAAGAGCCTTTCCCCCTTGCGCCCCCGTCCCCAGCGATTCCATCGCTGGTCCCCTAATATTAAAAGAAGAAAGAATATGCCAAAAGATAAATATATAGAAATAAAAGGGGCAAGAGCCAACAACCTCAAGAATATCGATGTAAAGATACCTCAGGGCAAGTTTGTTGCCATTACGGGTGTCTCCGGATCGGGAAAATCATCGTTGGCTTTTGATACCTTATATGCTGAGGGCCAGCGCCGCTATGTGGAGTCGCTCTCTTCATACGCTCGCCAGTTTCTGGGACGTATGAGCAAACCGGAATGTGATTTCATCAAGGGATTGCCACCGGCCATCGCCATCGAACAGAAGGTGATTTCGCGCAACCCACGATCTACCGTGGGCACCAACACCGAAATCTACGAATACCTGCGACTGCTCTACGCACGCATCGGAAAAACCTATTCGCCTATCAGCGGACAGGAGGTGAAACGCCATACTACCGAAGATGTACTCGCCTGTACCCGACAGTATTCCCAGGGCACCAGGTTTGTCATCCTCGCCCCTATCCACGTCATCGAAGGGCGCAGTCTGGGCAAACAGCTGGAGATGTACAACCAGGAAGGTTACGCGCGTATATATATAAAAGGTGAATTCGTGCGCATCGAAGACTTCATGGAGCAGGCGGATAAGGATCTGCTGGAAGTAAGCGGCGATAAACTGAGAAAGAGAATGCAGCAGAAGGATGAAGAAATCTTCCTGGTCATCGACCGTGCTTCGGTAAGCGATGAGAAGGATGACATCAGCCGACTGATGGATTCTGCCGAAACAGCCTTCTATGAGGGCGATGGAGCCTGCCGCCTCGTCTTCCTGCCAAGCAACATCTGCTACGACTTCTCTACCCGGTTCGAAGCTGACGGCATGCAGTTTGAAGAGCCTACCGACAATATGTTTGCCTTCAATTCCCCTCTCGGAGCCTGCCCTACCTGCGAAGGTTTCGGCAGCATAATAGGCATTGATGAGAAACTCGTCATCCCGAACACTTCGATGAGCGTATATGACGGATGTGTGGTTTGCTGGCGAGGCGAAAAGATGGGTATGTGGCTCAAGGAATTCATCCGCAGAGCTGCAGAATACGACTTCCCTATCTTCAAGCCTTATTTCGAACTGACTCAGCAGCAGAAGGACTGGCTGTGGCACGGTCTGCCTGGCGAAAAGAAACGTAAACAGCAGGAAAGGGTGAGCATCGATGAGTTCTTCAGAATGGTAAAGGAGAACCAGTACAAGATACAATACCGCGTGATGCTGAGCCGATTCCGTGGAAAGACGATTTGTCCTGACTGCCATGGTACCCGACTCAAGAAGGAAGCCAACTATGTGAAGATTGGCGGAAAGAGCATCACCGAACTGGTTGAGATGTCGATTGTGAACCTGAGCGAATGGTTCAAGAAACTGGAACTCTCTGAGCATGAGAAGGAAATCAGCAAGCGTCTGCTCACCGAAATCACCCACCGCCTGCAGTTCCTCCTGGATGTTGGTCTGGGTTATCTTACGCTCAACCGACTCTCCAACACCCTCTCCGGCGGTGAGAGTCAGCGCATCAACCTGACCACCAACCTGGGCTCATCGCTCGTGGGTAGCGTATATATCCTCGACGAACCTAGTATCGGACTCCATAGCCGCGATACCGCCCGACTGATTAAGGTGCTGAAAGAACTGCAGCAACTGGGCAATACGGTGGTTGTGGTAGAACACGACGAAGAGATTATGCGGGCAGCCGACTATCTCATCGATATCGGTCCAGATGCCGGCAGACTGGGCGGAAGAGTGGTCTACGCCGGTCCGTCATCAGAATATTCAACCACCGATAAGGCAGAACAGGAAAAGCTGCTGGCTGAATATCCGGAGAGTTATACCATCAAGTACCTGACCCACAACGAGGAGATAAAGGTGCCAACGAGCCACCGTGCCTGGAACCAGTATATCGAAATCAAGGGAGCCCGGATGAACAATCTGCGCGGCATCGACGTTAAGATACCGCTCAACGTATTCACCTGTGTAACCGGCGTATCAGGCTCAGGCAAGAGTTCGCTCATCAAGGGAATCCTCTATCCTGCCATGCGTCGCCGTCTGGATCTCGTAGCAGATGCACCAGGCGAATATGCATCGATGGAAGGCGACTGGAAGAGCATCCATCATGTAGAGTTTGTTGACCAGAACCCTATCGGAAAGAGTACCCGCAGCAACCCTGCCACTTATCTGAAGGCATACGATGCGATACGTGCCCTCTTTGCCAACCAGCCACTGGCTAAGCAGATGGGATTCACGCCGCAGTACTTCTCTTTCAATACCGAAGGCGGAAGATGCGAGGAATGTAAGGGTGCGGGATATGTTACCATCGAGATGCAGTTTATGGCAGACCTCACGCTGACCTGCGAGGCTTGTAAGGGCAAGCGTTTCAAGCACGATATCCTGGAGGTACGCTATGGTGGAAAAGATGTCAATGATGTGCTGAACATGACGGTAAACGAGGCCATTGAGTTCTTCAGCGATGAAAAGTTGCAGCGCAACGAGGGCGACTTCGACAACTGCCGCATCATCGTAAACCGCCTGAAGCCGCTTCAGGATGTGGGTCTGGGTTATATCAAACTCGGTCAGAATTCAAGTTCGCTTTCGGGTGGTGAGAATCAGCGTGTAAAGCTCGCCTTCTTCATAGGTAAGGAAGAACAGGAGCCTACGCTCTTCATCTTCGACGAGCCTACCACGGGGCTTCACTTCCACGACATCAAGCGCCTGCTCCATGCCTTCAATGCCCTGATAGAAAGGGGCCATTCGCTGGTAGTGATTGAGCACAATCTGGATGTCATCAAGTGTGCCGACTATATCATCGACCTCGGTCCTGAAGGCGGCGACAAAGGCGGTAATCTCGTTGTAGCCGGAACTCCGGAAGAAGTAGCAGCCTGCAAGGCAAGCCTTACCGGAAAGTTCTTGCGTTAAATTGAAGTTTCAGGGCGTATTGGGTAATTCCACCCACACAGGGTGAAAATACGATATCAGTGGAATCCGACAACCGCCGGATTCCACTTTTTAATTTTAAAAATCCAATTCAAAAGTATTATTTATTATAAAAGTAACTATCATCGAAGGCTGCTTCGATAAGGCGTTGCTTCACTCGGGCGTATTCTGCCGAGTCTTCGATAAAGTACCGAAGAGCAGAAACAATCCTCACATAAACACTGAGCCGATAATCACCCTTACCCTTTTAGATTGCAAAAATGTTTTCCTTATGCATCCCAGCATAATACATCAGATCAGAACCAGATACATGATGGTTCTTCATCACTTCACTCAGAACAACACCGAAACGGCTGTTGTCTGCTTCAAAATTTTTAATTTCCATTTTTTAAAAATTTAAAAATGTTTATAATTATTGTATACGAGTTCCCACTACGGGAACTATTTTTTATTTTCTTTTTAGTATCTTTGCACCATGTATTACAGATCCAACAATCTGCATACCTATAAAAGAACGAATAACTGATACATATATTGTATAACAATATAAAATTTTTAGGAGATGATGAACATCAGTACATTCATTAACATGGCCAGCAAGATTCCTTCACCTGGCCAGTTGGAAGGCCTGGTAACCTTCATGAAGGAAGATGAGAAACTCAGGTTTTTCACCGAGTCTTACCGGAAAACGGGGAATAAGTCGTACAAGCACGATGCACCCCTCTTCGCCGTAGCCTGCATCTTCGAAGGCGGAAAAGGCAAGGACAACATCCGGAGCCTCACACATCTGTCGCTGGTCGACTTCGACCACATCACAGAAAAACCGGATGACGGCACCCTGCGCTCGCTCAAAGAGAGAATCTGCCACGATGCCCACACCCTGCTCTGCTACGTTACCATGAGCGGCAACGGACTGCGCGTCATCTACCGCTACGAAGGCGATGATTATCCCGCCGCCTTCGCCATGGGAAACGACTACTACGCGCATCTCATCGGCAAGGAAAGCGATCCGCTCTGCAAGAACATCACAAGGCTCAGCGGACTCGCCTACGACCCCGAAGTCTATTTCAATCCTGAAGCCACAGCCTTCAGCGCCGAGGAAATCAGCCATTTCCATTCCGCTACGCTCAAGACCGCACAGAAGAAAAAGAAACAGGAACGCATCGCCGACTACTACGAGCAGATTGTCAAACCCAAGCTGGAAAACGAAAAAATCAGGTACGAACCCGGCAACCACAACCAGTATGTGATGCGGGTGGGCTATATGATGGCTAAGAAACGGTACGACAGGAAAGAAGCCACCCAGTGGGCTATCAGGCAGTTTCCCGAATACGACGACGTAGAACAGGTGTTCAAGTCGTGCTACGAGAACACCACTCACCCACAGAAGGCGAAGGCAGAAACCGGAAAGATTCCCTATGCCACCTTAGATGAAATCAAAGACTTCCTCGACGGACATATCAAACTCCGTTTCAACCTCATCACCCTGCGCTACGAGTATCTGAAGGGGAAATGGCGAATCCTCCAGGACCGCAATCTGAATACGCTATGGAGCAACATGTCGCTAACCGCAAGGGTGAGCAAGAGCGACATGATCAATGTCATCGAGAGCGACTATAGCCCGCCCTACAATCCCTTCACCGATTATCTGGAGAATCTCCCACCCTGGCAGAAAGGCGACAAGGACTATATAGCCGAACTCGCTGCCACGGTAAAGATGAAGGGAGACCCCGTGATGCCCTTCTGTGAAGCCCTCAGGAAATGGCTCGTGGCGATGATAGCAGGATGGATAGACGAAGGTGCCGTCAACAATGTCATCCTGGTATTCATCGGCAGACAGGGCGCCTACAAGACCACCTGGTTCAACTATCTCCTGCCGCCGGAACTGAAGCAATACTTCTATACGAAGGCGAATGCCAGGCGCATGACGAAGGATGATATCATCGCCCTTTCGCAGTATGCACTCATCTGTTATGAAGAGCTCGACACGATGAGTCCGTCGGAACTGAACCAGCTGAAGGCTGTGGTAACGATGCAGTATACCAACGAAAGGGCGGCATACGGCCATTATGCGGAGCAGCGCAAGCATATCAACACCTTCTGCGGCACGGGCAACAATCCCGAGTTTTTGAGCGCCCCTACCGGTAACCGTCGCTGGCTGCCCTACGAGATAGAGAGCATCCTCTCGCCCCGTGAGCATCCGTTCAATTACGAAGGCATCTACGCCCAGGCTTACGCCCTCTACAAGAGTGATTTCCGCTACTGGTTCACCGATGAGGAGATAGAAAAGCAGAACCGGCACAACCGCGCTTTTGAGGCGCCCAGACTAGAACAGGAACTTGTGGATCTCTACTTCCGAAAGCCAACGGAGGCGGAGACAGGGGAGTTCGTGTCCATAGCCAGAGCGATGCAGATTATCAGTTGCAACATCTCCCAGAAGCTGAACAGTTCGAAACTGGGCAAGGCTTTCAATGATCTCGGATTCGAAAAGATGCGCACCAAGCACAGCCGTGGTTACAGGGCAATCGTCCGTACAGCCGAGGAAATCAAGGCTTACCAGGTATCCGTCTGCATCAACCCGCCGCAATGCGATGATGATGCCCCCTTCTAGCCGTTCCCAAGCCATCGGTTCATCCGGTTCAGGGTGACAGGGTGACACGATGACACGAGTTTTTCAACATTTCGCCTCGCACGCGGGCAGGCAGGAACTTTCGGCCTGATTTTTCCTGCCTGCCCGCGCGAGAGTAAATCTTCAGAATTCCCTGTCACCCCTGTCACCCTGTCACCCAGAAGCCAGTTACTTCCGAAACGGAAACCAAAGACTTAGGGTTCAAAAGTCAGAGACTTACGATGAAAAAGTCAGTAGCTTATGAACCGCACCCTCATTCATTAACCCTCATAAAAATCAAACAAAACTATGGATTTAAGAAGTTATACCAAGCAAGAGCTAGCTCTCCTGTATTTTCCCGATGCTACTCCAGCAGTAGCCAGTGCTCACCTGATGCGATGGATCCAGCGCATCCCCGACCTTCTCCAGAAACTCGCCGCCACCGGTTACGGCAAGAACTGCAAGGAGTTCACCCCGATGCAAGTCTCCTACATCCTCTACTTCCTCGGTGAACCCTAACCCAGTTCCGCCTCATCTGAAAATGAGCCAACAAAAGGAGAACAAGGATATTAACAGCATTCTTGCAAAGACTTGCCAAAAAAACATTTTCGCGAAAAAAAACGGTTATTCTTGTAGGTTTCACAAAATAATCGTATATTTGCAGAAAAATAAATGAATGGCGTATGAGACAGATAGAAGAAAGCATTTTTTTATTTGTATCTAAAGCTATTGTAAAGGAACAAAAATATGAACAAACCGATAAACATTTTAGATAAAGATTATTTGAAATGGGTCAAGGAACTCTGTAAGCGTTATCGCCAGAGCCAGATAAAGGCTGCGGTAAAGGTGAATACAGAAATGCTCAAGTTCTATTGGAGTTTGGGCAGAGATATTGTTGCCTTAAAAGCAGAGACACGTTGGGGCAGTAAGTTCTTCAAAAATCTTAGTAGAGATTTGAAAGAAGCAAATCCTTTGGCAACTTGCTTTTCACCGAAGACTCTTCTTTATATGAAGAATTTCTATTGCATGTATCTACCATAATCGAGTAGGAGGAAAACGAAGTAGAATGCTGAACCGTATTACTAAAGAAGCGAACTCTGCTGCCATGTTGATAACCACCATAGACAGTATTGTCACCAGTTGAAGTCAAGACTGGATAAGCGTCAGCATTCTCACCCAACTTCTGATACCATGCCAAGGTGCTTTCTTCGGTAGAAACAGATTTGGAACCATTAAGTAGCCATGCCACCTCGCCACTTTTAAACCGTTCTTTGGACATTTCCACTGCCTTGCCATTCTCATCATCCTTTCCTCCTATACCGCCTTTACCGTCTGCGACTGTGCCACTAAGATAATAGCAATTTGTTATTGGACCTTCATAGTTATCGCCGCACACGCCGCCGACAGAATATTGTCCGCTTACAGAAGCTGTGTTATAGCAGCTTTTGATTGTGCCACTGTTATTGCCGCACACGCCGCCTATTCTATACTCGTTTTCTTTGCCAATTACAGTGCTGCTGTTAGAACAGTTTTGGAGTTCGCCAGAATTCGATCCGCACACGCCGCCTATATACGGACAGTTACTGGACTGAAAATATGAATCCGAAACTCCTACGTTGGAAATCTTGCCTTCGGCTCCTATGCAGCCAAACAAGCCAACATACCATGAGTTAGATTTATTGAAATACAATCCGCTGATGGTGTGTCCATTGCCATCAAAGGTGCCAGTATATGCATCATCATCAGAAGAAGATTTACCAATAGGTATCCATTCTATAAAGTCGTTTCCGCTTACCAGATCTTTATTTGGGTCAAGAACGCCCGTGTTCACGATAATGTCATCCGTGAGGATTGCATTGGCAGATAAATCCTTTTTGACGCCTGGAAGCGTACCATTCACCAGACCTGCAAACCAATAAAGTTCTTCAGCAGTACCAATTTTATATGGGGTTCCTGCGCCATCACCTTCCGGTATTTTTAGATCAACACTTTTCGCCAACATCATGGTTGGCATAATCATGGTTGTCACGAACAAAAGCATCGTGAAAAGCCATCTCAATTTTACAAAATTCGTTTTCATATTGTTAGTTATTAAATTAATAATTTCTTGTAAAAAAAAAATACTTTTGTGCATTCAGCCAAATCTTGCCACTATGCAGCGGCATTATCCACCGAAGCACCTATTCTCTCATTGCCGTCAGATATACTGTCATTCCCAGGATGATGACGAAAGACTGTCTGAGAAACAGATAGATATAATATCTTCCTCTCTTGATGAAATCACAGAAGCTGTAGCGAGCCTTGTTGTTTCCATCAAGATATATCCTGTAGTCTTGAACCATGGCATAGCTCATGACTATGGCGAACAGCAGAAGAAACAATGCCACTATAAAAATAGCCTGTTCCTCTTTCGTGAAAGTCTCTATCATATTTTCCATGGTGCAAATATAGTATTTTTTTCGAAAAAAGTGTTGCTTTCCTATAAAAGTGTCTATTTTCTATGTTTTAGGTGTTTACTTCCTGCAAGTAGCCCCCTTTTAACAATTTGTTCCCTTCAGTGATGCGTTTTCCTGGTATTTATCGAAAAATGGTTAATCCTGCATTTTATCCTCTGCGGCTACATTAGGAGCCATTTTCTCCCGCCATTCGGTAGGAGCACAATCATCTTCTTTGCCGCATTGAAACGTATGTCACCGAGCCCTATTCTGAATATGGTTTTCAGATACTGGTCGAAGTATGCTGATAACTCATCCTTAGGGATGGAAAGTGTGCGGGAGAGGGTAAGCATGTTCACAGTACAGTCATCACAGTCTTTATAGCCCGAATTGGCGCACCATGCATCAAGACTCTTCTGGATGAAATCTCTGTGCTCATCGGAAAGTGGATGTAAAGATTCTGAACTGCTATCAGTTGAGTTCTGAGGTTTCGCAGAAAGTGTCTCCCCATGTGCTGTTCTCGCCAAGATATATCGGAATGTATCTCGCAGAACTTTCGCAAGTTTTGCCCACACGCCCTGAACCAACGGTCACCGGCAGATGGGAAAGGTAAAGGGCAGAAGCTATCATGTAAGCCCCACACGCCCTGAAAGGGCAGAAGCTCCTAGCCCAGGGCAGCGCCCTGGG
>ERZ773157.399-NODE-399-length-53093-cov-5.751537_pt1 | contig 53093 bp, 39 predicted proteins | sample MGYA00511480_ERZ773157 | MGnify/ENA primary metagenome ERZ773157 (study PRJEB29015, sample SAMEA2737863) | human gut metagenome | biome: human gut; feature: human-associated habitat; material: faeces | place: China | collected 2012 ... | reverse complement strand
ATACCCTTCATCGCAGCCTCTACGTCCTCAATTGCCTGGTAAATGACACGATACAGTCTGATATCTACTTTTTCACGTTCTGCAATGGACTTTGCAGTTGCATCTGGTCTTACGTTAAATCCGATGATGATGGCATTTGAGGTAGCAGCAAGGCTGACATCGGACTCATTGATGGCACCAACACCACCGTGGATACATTTTACAACGACTTCTTCATTGGAGAGCTTAAGCAGGGACTGCTTTACAGCCTCTACAGAACCAGCCACATCGGCTTTGATGATCAGGTTCAGTTCTTTTAAGTTTCCAGACTGGATCTGGGAATACAGATCGTCCAGAGACATACGAAGCTTGGTATCCTCCAACATCTTCTCACGGCTCTCTTTGATAAAGGTCTCGGCGAATGTCTTAGCCTCTTTGTCACTTTCCGGAGAAATGAAGATCTCACCTGCCATAGGCACATCGTTAAGACCAAGGATCTCAACCGGAGTGGACGGACCTGCCTCTTTCACACGACGTCCCTTATCATCCATCATCGCACGGACTTTACCATAAGAAGATCCTGCTGCGATGAAATCTCCGACATGCAGCGTACCTTTCTGTACCAGAACGGTTGCAACCGGTCCTTTTCCTTTATCAAGCTCCGCCTCGATGACCAGACCTCTTGCCTGACGCTTCGGATTTGCCTTCAGCTCCAGAACATCTGCAGTCAGCAGAACCATTTCCAGAAGATCTTCAATACCCTCTCTGGATTTTGCAGATACCGGTACACAGATGGTGTTTCCGCCCCAGTCCTCTGCGATCAGACCATACTCAGTCAGTTCCTGTTTTACACGTTCAATATTTGCACCTGGCTTATCGATCTTGTTGATCGCAACAATCACCTCTACACCGGCCGCTTTCGCATGATTGATCGCTTCGACAGTCTGCGGTTTCACACCGTCGTCTGCTGCAACTACAAGGATTGCAATATCGGTAGAATTAGCACCTCTCATACGCATAGCTGTGAATGCTTCATGTCCCGGTGTATCCAGGAATGTGATCTTCTCACCGTTTACATTTACTGTGTAAGCACCGATATGCTGTGTGATACCGCCTGCTTCCTTATCTGTTACATTAGTCTTACGGATAGCATCCAGAAGAGAAGTCTTACCATGGTCAACGTGTCCCATTACGCAGATAACAGGAGGTCTCTTAACCATATCTTCTTCTTTTTCTTCATCCTCTTTCAACAGCTCTTCGATAACGTCTACCTTAACTTCCTTCTCGCAGATGATATCATAATCAATTGCGATATTCTCAGCAGTTTCATAGGAAATCTCCTGATTTACGGTTACGATCTGTCCCTGCATGAAGAGCTTCTTAACGATAGCGGATGGCTGAATCTTCATCTTGTCAGCCAGTTCCTTGATTGTCAGAGTCTCAGGTAAAGTGATTACCTTGATCTGCTCTTCTACCTGCTCAACAGGCTTCTTCTCAGGCTTAATGAACTTACCAGGCTTATTCTTGCCCTTGATGTTCTGCATATCGCCATCTTCTTCATACATCAGATCCTTGCGGTTCTTCTTATCCTTCTCCTGGCTGATACGACGCTTCTCTTCGTCTCTATGCTTCTCTGCGTCCTTAATCGGGCTGTCCGGAACAAAATTATTACTCTTCTGTCCTGGTCTGCCACCCTGCTTGCCGCCGAAGCCGCCTCTGTTGTTATCACGTCTGTCATCATCCTTGTTGAAACCGCCTCTGTTGCCGCCAAAGCCCTGTCCTGGTCTTGCATTCTGTCTGTTTGGATCAAAAGGTCTTCTGTTGCCGTCATTGTTACGCTGACCGCCGTCTCTTCTGTTACCGTCGAAGGAACGCTGCTGACCACCATCACGTCTGTTGCCATCAAAAGAACGCTGCTGACCGCCATCGCGTCTGTTGCCATTTCCGTCAAAAGAGCGCTGCTGACCACCATCACGTCTCTGATAGTTATTATTATCAGAACGTCTCTGGTTATCATACTGTCTTGATCCGTTATTATATCCCTGTCTTCTATCCTGATTTCTGTCTGAATTTCTATCCTGGGAACCACTCTGCTGTCTTGGAGCAGATGTCTGTGCGGCTCTGTTGTCCTGAGCAGGTGCTGCCTTAGGTGCTTCTGTAGCCTTAGGTGCTTCCACTGCTGTCTCAGCCTTAGGCTGTGGTGCAGGTGCTGCCTTTGGTGTCTCAGGTGCCGGAGCAGTTTCTACCGGCTTTACTATTTCAGGCTTTGTCTCTGCCTTTACTGTTGTGTTCACCGGTTCTGCTGCCTTAACCGGAGCCTCAGCAGCCTTTGATGTTTCTACAGGTTTTGCTGCTGCTTTTACTGGCTCTGCCGCTTTCGCTGCCTGTGCAGGCGCAGGTGCTGCCTTTTTCTCCTGATGTGCCGGTTTTCTTGGAATCTGTGCGCCCGGCATTTTTGAATTATGTGGGTTGCTTACAAAAATAATGCTCTTCTTTTTCTTTACCGGTGCTTTTGCATCTGCTGGCTGTTCTTTCTTGTCAGCTTCAGCTGCCTTTGGTGTCTCCTCAGACTTAGCAGGTGTCTTTAAGGAGTTCTTTAAATCTTCTACCTGTCCGTCTTCTAATACGCTCATATGGCTCTTTACCTCTATCCCTTTATTTTTTAATGCTGTCAGGATATCCTTACTCTGTAAGCCCATCTCCTGCGCTAATTCATAAACTTTCATTTTTGCCATTTCTATCTCCATTCTCATTGCAAACTGGTTCCAGATATTTACCTAATGACTTAGCGAAGCCCTCATCTGTAATGGCAAGAGACGATCTCATATCTCTACCAATTGCACGTCCAAGTTCCTCTTTCGTACCGTAGATATACTGCTGTACTTCATAGAACTCACACGAGTTGGAAAACTTTTTTGTAGTGTTATCCGATGCATCCGATGCTATAATCACCAGCCAGGCACTGCCATCCTTGATGCTCTTATCGACTGCAAATTCTCCACTTACCACCTTGCCTGCCTTCATCGCCAGGCCAAGCATGGAATATATTCTATCTTGCTTCAAGCGCCTCTATCTCCTTTGTCAGGCTATCATAAACCTCTTCGGGAATCGTCATTTTGAAAGATCTGTCTAATCCTTTGGTCTTCTTTGCCTTTTGCAGACATTCGGCATTACGGCACACGTAAGCGCCTCTGCCGTTCTTCTTGCCTGTGGTATCCAGCACAATGCCCTCATCCTCAGTCTTTAAGACTCTCAACATTTCTTTCTTGTTCTTCATTTCTCCACAGCCTACACACTGTCTTAAAGGAATCTTCTTACTCATTGCTTTCCTCTGTAACCTCTTCTGCTGTTTCGTCTGCTGCCTCAGTATCAACAGCTTCTGCTGTCTCCTCTGCCTCTGCAGCTTCGCCGTCTTCGTATTCGTCCTCTTCGTAGTATACGTCGCCGTCTTCATCATACATATAGTCTTCGTAGCGGAAGCCTTCTGCATCCTTAGCCTGTGTTTCAGACTTAATATCAATCTTATATCCTGTCAGTCTTGCTGCAAGACGGGCATTCTGACCTTCCTTACCAATCGCAAGTGAAAGCTGGTAATCAGGAACAACTACCTTGGCTGTCTTCTCATCAGGATCTGCAAATACTGCTACGATCTTGGCAGGAGAAAGGGCATTCTGAATGAAGTTGCCAGGGTTCTCATCCCAGTTCACGATATCAATCTTCTCTCCACGAAGCTCTTCTACGATAGCGTTGACTCTTTCACCGTTCTTACCTACACATGCACCAACTGCATCTACGTTAGGATTATTGGTTCTGACTGCCATCTTGGTTCTGCTTCCTGCTTCACGGGCAATGCTCATGATCTCTACTGTACCGTCCTGAATCTCTGTTACTTCTGCTTCGAACAGTCTCTTAACCAGTTCAGGATGTGTTCTGCTGACTGTGATTCTAGGTCCCTTCGGTGTATTCTTTACTTCCAGAATGTATACCTTGATATGTTCTGTTGGGCGGAATACTTCGCCTTTTACCTGCTCAGCTTCTGTCAGGAGTGCATCTGCCTTACCAAGGTCAATGCTGATGTTCTTACCGGAGTAACGCTGTACGATACCGGTCATAACGTCCTTTTCCTTCTCAAAGAACTGATTGTAAATAACGCTTCTCTCTTCCTCGCGGATCTTCTGTAAGATAACATTCTTCGCATTCTGTGTTGCAATACGTCCAAATTCCTTGGACTCAATCTTTACGTTGATCTTCAGACCTACTTCTGCCTTCTTGTTGAGCTTCTTGGCATCGTCCAGGCAGATCTGTAACAAATCATCTTCTACATCATCAGGTGTTGCTACGATTTCCTTAGTAGCATATACTAAATAATCACAGGTATTTCTGTCGATCTGTACTGTGATATTATCTGCTTTACCGAAATGGTTCTTGCAGGCTGTCATAAGAGAGTTCTCAATTGCCTCAAAAAGAGTCTCTTTACTGATCTCTTTCTCCTTTTCCAAAATATTCAGTGCTTCTAATAATTCTTTATTCATTTTTCCTTTACCCTCCTAAAGCTAAAAATCCAGCGTTAATCTGATAATTGCTATGTCAGATTTTGCAAAGACTAAATCTTTTTCTTCTGTCTGTATTGTAATGGTGTCCTTATCATAGCTTTTCAGGATACCTGTAAACTCTTTCTGCTTATCAATAGGCTTATAGGTTCTGACCTCTACTTCTTCTCCAAGGCTCTTCTCCAGATGGCGGTCCTTCTTCAATGCCCTGCCAAGTCCGGGGCTGCTCACCTCCAGAATATAAGCATCTGAAATGAAGTCTTCTTCATCCAGCTTATCTGAGAAAGCACGGCTGATATTCTCGCAGTCGATGATACTGACCCCCTCCGGCTTATCAATGTAAGCTCTCAGGTACCAGTCGCTTCCTTCCTTTACATATTCCACATCGTACACTTCACAGCCATTCGCCGCAGCGATAGGCGTCAGCAGTTCTTCTGCCCGTGCTTCATAGGCATCTTTCTTCGCCATTGCTTCACCTGTCCTTTTCCTGTTGTTGCATGTCAGAATAAAAGAGTGGACTCGCAAGCCCACTCTTTATCATCAAGCACTATAAATCATAATTGCATTGTAACACCTTATAAAAGACAATGCAAGAGGTTTGGATAAAAATGTCTTATTTTTTCTTAACATAACATCTTTTCCTGAAAAATGAAATACCATAGCACAGAACCTGATCGTAATTATCCTCGAATTCTTTCGCGTACATTCTGTCATCAATCCGGGCAAGTGCCTCTGTGCAATCCGGCTCTAATCTCTCCAGTGTTCTGGAATATTTGGCTTCAAATACTGCTACACGTCCATTGTGTGGATCTATGACAACAACATCACTACGTCCTTCTCCATGTTCCCTGTTGGACTCTACCATGTATCCTGCTCCTGCGAAAATACCAGCCAGAAAAGCATGATAAAAGTCTTCCCTGTAATCATGATAACTGATCGTCATGCGAAGGAGTGTGTTCATCTCCCTGGTCATAGCCTCACTGTCTCCATCCCATACCGCAGTAAAGAGAGCATGTCTGTTCCAACTTCTGGCACTATCAGAAAACCATGTCTGAACCGTAGTTTCAAATATCTCCTGAATCTCCGCATTGGGAATAGCTAACGCAGCCAGCCCTTCTGGTATCTTCTCTCCAATATCCTGTTCTCGCACCTGTGTCAAATAACCTGTCAGATATAATATACTCCACAGATTATCCTCAGAAGCATGTAAATAATCATAAGTAAGATTCTCCTCTATTTTCTGGGTGATATAGCCACCAGACATGAGAATCTCAAGCTTACGTGTAATACTGCTGCCCGCATAATCAATGAAAGAACGAATAATTGCATTATCACTTGTATTCTTCCAATAGCTTGCCGGCTTGGCTTTATCGTCTCTCTGAAGATCACGCAAGTAATTCATAACATCCCATGGACAATACACATCAAATTCCCCAAAGTGATATCCATCGTACCATTTTCTGACATTCTCTGCCTGCTCTGCAGCCTGCATTACTTCTAAAAGGCTGTCTACATCCTTCTGTGTAAATCCAAAATATTCATTTAAATGAGAAGAGGTTATTGTATCTGAAACAAAATTATTGGTTCCTGTAAAAATGCTCTCTTTCGCAATCTTCAGACATCCTGTCAGTACAGCAAATTGAAGAGACGCATTGTCTTTGAGTGTCGTACTCATCAATGCCTTGATTACTTCCATCATCTGTGCATAATATCCATGACTGCTGGCTTTAGCAACAGGAACATCATATTCATCCAGCAAAAGAATAACCTGTCTGCCATAATGCTGTCTCATCGCTGTGATCAAAAGAGCCAGACTCTTCTTTATCTCTGTAACAGAGGCTCTGCCCTCTATGATCTGATGCATAATTTCCTTATCATACGCATTGATCTGAGCGCTGTCGAGCAGATACAGATGTTTCTTATACAAATCAGTGATCGTAGCCGACAACATTTCATATGCACTTTCAAACGTCAGTCCATCTACATCTTTAAATGATAGAAATATGGCAGGATATTGATTCTGCCAACGTCTGCAAAGCTCTGTGTCTTTACTGATCTCAAGTCCCTGAAACAATTCTCTGCTGTCTGTCCGAATATCAAAGAAGCTGGACAGCATGCTCATGCCAAGAGTCTTGCCAAAACGCCGTGGACGGGTAATCAATGTAACTGCTGTTGATTCACTCTTCAAAATCTCAGCTATCATTCCACTTTTATCTATATAATAATATCCTTTGCTGCGAATCTGTTCAAAGTCAGAAATTCCTACAGGAATATTCATGCGCATGTCTTCTCCTTATATATTATACGTTTGGTCTGTCATCCATTGCTGCTATAATTATTGTATTCATATCATCATATGAATTCCAGTATTCCTTCTTAATCGTTATTCCACTATATTTATTTTGAAAGCACTGTTTTATTTTATCCATAATGGCTTTAGAAGTAAACCCTGTTTTCTTTTTAATGGTATCATCTGTAACGGATATAATCTCATGTGCAGCTAAATTTCTGATGTTCTCCTCTACCTTACGTAAATCCTGCACCAGTTTCTTTAAATCCGCATCAGTTGACAGCTCATTAATGATACTGACCAGATGAACAGAATAAACATTCTTGTAATCAAAGTTCTTAAAATCCTTTTGTAGAGCAGTCAAAACTTTAGTTTCTATAAGTTTGTCTCTATCCCACTTACGCACTCCTGCTGAAGTCGTAGTACAGTAATCATCTATATTGATTCCAAGTTGCGCCTTAATAATTAACTCCAGCATGTCCACTATAATCGGTGTGATACCTCTTATAAAATCCACATATTCTTTACGTCTTAATTTGATGTCCAAATTCAAAGCATATTCAAAATACTTCGTTTCATTACCAGACCGCACCGGAAAACACTGGATTCCACATTGTCTCTCTATCTTCTGCGCCTCACTATAATCCAGTAATACTCTGGCTTGTGCCATATTCAGAAGCTGCATATATCTCTCTGTTGCCTGTACCGGAAGTATAGATGCCACTTCCACTGCTGCTGCATAGTCATATGCCTGCAAATGTTTCTTTATAATCTCTTCCTGTTTAATCAATGACAGAGTAGGACATACTACCTCTTTACAACGGTTCTCGAACTTATCCTGATTATCCTCATCCAGCTCCCACAATGTCTCCACATCATAGTCTCTATGTATATGTTCATTCATTCCCCTTTGGGGTGTAATTACCTGAATTGTCTTACAGTCAAACTCACCCAGCGTTGCCAATACCAATAAACCACTCTTCATTGCAGGAGTTCCCGACGAAACATTCAGCAAAAATGTATCTGTGCTATCCAGATCCTTTAGAATCTTTAAAATAGTCTCTTTGAAATCATAGTAAAAGAAATCAAAATCCTGAACATCCTTCAAGTCTTCTTTCTCTATAATATGATATTCCATCTTCCGATGCTGCATTTCTCCCAGCTTATCCAGGCAGTACAGATATCTGTTATCCTTATCCTGATTCGCCAGTATCTCCTGTGACATATAAAGATACACAACATCCGGTCTGTATACACGGCATATATGAAGCAAAGAACCATCCCTACAGTTAGTAGATGATATCGGATCTGTTCCACCTACAGGTGAAAATAAAATTGTTCTGCCCATAACTTATCTCCCTCTAAACTAAAATAATATCTTCCTGTTCAGTATTATTCTCAATACCCCAGGCTGTAACCTGACCTCTTCCACTGATTCTATATATTCTGATACTATCCTCTCTGCTAATAAAAGCAGGTACTTCTCTCAACAGCTGCTCATACTTTTTTCTGGATATTGTTGCTTCAAAAGCCGATTTCTGTACCCGATTACCATATCCCTGTAAGTATTTTGCCAGCTTATTTCTCTTTTTATTATCCACAATATCATATATCACCAATATAAAAATCTTATCTTTCCTGTCATCTTCATATGTATCAAAAAAATATTCTTCCATTTCCATATTCACCTGATTCTTATAGGAGTGTATATTGAAGCATCCTCTGTCTCTATGGCATTCACTAACTGTTTCATCTGCAACGCTATCCCACGTCTGAAACTTACAGCATAATCAACATATCCCAGGTAGCGGCTTTCTGTTTGAAATTTCTTTTCCAGCTTAGACAAATATTTTCTTAATGAATCTTTCGTCATAAATACACCGGGTCTGTCTATCTCATTATAAAACTCTGAATGGCTTATTTCATGTCCATTGATCATACTCATAACTGTAGAATCAATAAGCACTGCCCGCCACTCTTCCATCATATCACTTGCTAATGTGGGATGTTTCTCCGCATCACGGTGCATAAAGCCAAAATATGGATTCAAGCCTTTCGTTTCTATCGCTCCATACACCTCATTCATTAAAACAGAGTACCCTAAGCTAAGCATGGAATTGAATGCATCCAAAGGTGGTCTTTTACTCCTTCCTTTAAAAACAAAATCCTCTTCTATACACCTTGACAATCCATCAAAGTAATATTTCGCTCCTGTTCCTTCATATCCCATCAATTCTTCTATTCCATGAATATACTGCGTCTTGGAAATGCAGTTTGCAAGCATAATCTCTATATCTTTTATTTCTACATTTCTGCTTCTGGCATAACGGCGTAAAACAACTAACTGATTCTGTAGCTTTGCCTGTATTATCTTCTGCGATAATTCCAGGGCAAATTGTGTATCATATAAGGCTGCCTGCTTTCTCTGTAATTGAGCTTTTACATGCCCTGTTGACATCAATCTGCCATAATATCTTCCACCTTTAGAAAAATAAGATACCGGAATTCCTCTCTGTAAACACTCTTCCATACATTTCGATGTGATCTGAGCACTGCCTAAAATTGTAATTCCTTCTAATGTCTCTGCAGGTACACTCTTCAACATACCATCCTTATACTTCACCGTAAAGCGATTGCCTTCTATCCCGACTATAGTTCCATTTTCATTTACATATAAATAACTCATTGTTCACCTCCTGAATCTATATACAGTTCCGTCTCCTCTCGGAGGTCTTATCCATAAATTAGTAACAACCATAATATGTGCAGTGGGATGGGCATTGTTTCCGTCTCCTCTCGGAGGTCTTATCTATAAATAATGCCGCAGCACAAATGGAAAAAGGTAGAAATGAGTTTCCGTCTCCTTCTGAGGTCTTATCTATAAATTATACACAACTTGATATGATAGCTCAAATGCGAGACAAGTTTCCGTCTCCTCTCGGAGTTTCTATCTATAAATATTAAACACGTTCTCGGTCACGCACTTTTGAAAGTCGTGTTTCCGTCTCCTCTCGGAGTTTCTATCTATAAATGAAAGCAAGGGAAACTTACAAGACAGGCAGAGACAGTTTCCGTCTCCTCTCGGAGTTTCTATCTATAAATTTTGAAAACTACTTTAAGTGACGCTTTTACAGCAATGTTTCCGTCTCCTCTCGGAGTTTCTATCTATAAATAATACCGTTCGAAAATAAATATAAAGCTCATGCAATTGTTTCCGTCTCCTCTCGGAGTTTCTATCTATAAATTTATGTTTCTTTATTATGACTGCAGTAAAGTTCTTGTTTCCGTCTCCTCTCGGAGTTTCTATCTATAAATATTTTCTGTACTCTGTTATGCATCCGATTATTTTGTTTCCGTCTCCTCTCGGAGTTTCTATCTATAAATAAAGATTGGCTATGATAGGATTAAAGCTGCATCAAGTTTCCGTCTCCTCTCGGAGTTTCTATCTATAAATATGGTGTGATAAATATGGTTATGAATTATCAGAATGTTTCCGTCTCCTCTCGGAGTTTCTATCTATAAATTGAATTTAAAATTACTCATTCCAAATGGATGACAGGGGTTTCCGTCTCCTCTCGGAGTTTCTATCTATAAATCGTTTTATATGTATTGCAAGAAACATGATTTCCTCGGTTTCCGTCTCCTCTCGGAGTTTCTATCTATAAATATTCCGCAAAACAGTGCATGCAAAAAGTGGCGCAAGCGTTTCCGTCTCCTCTCGGAGTTTCTATCTATAAATAAATAAATATCTGTTATCTCCACAACAACATCTCTGTTTCCGTCTCCTCTCGGAGTTTCTATCTATAAATATAAAAAACAAAGCGATATTAGAGATGCTTGAAAAGAAGTTTCCGTCTCCTCTCGGAGTTTCTATCTATAAATTCGTAGAATAAATCGGCTATCGCTATTGCACCGGATTGTTTCCGTCTCCTCTCGGAGTTTCTATCTATAAATTTGCATCAAGATTACTCTATGGCGAAAAGTGGAAAGCGTTTCCGTCTCCTCTCGGAGTTTCTATCTATAAATATGCTTACATCATTATGAACACTACTACTGGTGAATGTTTCCGTCTCCTCTCGGAGTTTCTATCTATAAATCAGACAACAGTTTTCTGTAGAACAAAGGTAGAAGGAGTGTTTCCGTCTCCTCTCGGAGTTTCTATCTATAAATAAGAACAAGAGCGCATTCTTGCCGTTGCGAAAAATAGTTTCCGTCTCCTCTCGGAGTTTCTATCTATAAATTCAATTGTTTGAACATAAAACAAAGACAGCAATTTGGTTTCCGTCTCCTCTCGGAGTTTCTATCTATAAATGACAACAAAAAATTTCCTGTTAAGTGCAAAACAGTGTTTCCGTCTCCTCTCGGAGTTTCTATCTATAAATTTGACAGTTGGTGAATATCTTGACATTAAAAAAGAATATGGTTTCCGTCTCCTCTCGGAGTTTCTATCTATAAATAGCCTAGAACTAAGAAAGATAAAGAAAATTAAAAGTTTCCGTCTCCTCTCGGAGTTTCTATCTATAAATATACAAGAAAGCTTGTGCTGACTGGATGGAGACCGTTTCCGTCTCCTCTCGGAGTTTCTATCTATAAATATTCCAATGGATGTTACTAAGGAATTGTGGCAGATGTTTCCGTCTCCTCTCGGAGTTTCTATCTATAAATCCTGGGGTGGTTTTTGGACTGGATAAACCAGATCAGAAAGTTTCCGTCTCCTCTCGGAGTTTCTATCTATAAATATGAAAGAGAGGTATTATAATATGAAAATAAAAGGTTTCCGTCTCCTCTCGGAGTTTCTATCTATAAATCGGGAATGAAGCTCCGCAGGACGCACTACTCTGGTTTCCGTCTCCTCTCGGAGTTTCTATCTATAAATCAGAAATTGGAAAATACAAAGAATATACAAATTTGTTTCCGTCTCCTCTCGGAGTTTCTATCTATAAATTTATTGCACGACAAACGTACAATAAAAGTCTCGTTGTTTCCGTCTCCTCTCGGAGTTTCTATCTATAAATCCTCTCCCCCACACCCTGCTGTTTATCAGGGTTAAAAACAGCTTTTGCGTGGGGAAGCTTGTTTTTAATATTTTCTTATATGCAACAAAGTCCAAAATTGTCTCAACCCTTGTGATTTCAAGGTGCGTGGCAAATTATTCTTCTGCTTCAGCAGATACAACTTTACATAACCCCATCTGTAATATCCGTCCCTGGTATTTGGTACATTTCAAAATATGAGGTGACACACCTAACTGAGTGTCTTTATCATGTTTATGCATTCTTGGCACTTTGGTATTTTCAAATATTGTCTGTGTTGTCTTGATTCCCCTGCTCTTGCCAAATATCGGGTACACCACAGTCTTACTCACGAACCCTACACCACCACCTATGAATACATTATCATCTTTCAGGAGAGCAGTATCCGGATAAGCAGACAGGAAGCAATCATTATAGCATCTGTTGAAATCTTTTATCGCCTGCTTAATATCCTCTATTGTAAGTTTGCACACAGATTCATCTATTGTCAACATGAATTCTATTGTTGTTCCAGGTCTGATACATTCCCTCAGCATATTGAGGGTTTTGTTCGTTCCATCTACATGCTTCTCAAGTCGCTGGCACAGGATAATCTGTTCAATCCCAACCGGTGCACTGTCTCCAATGATTACTCCTGACAGAATATCATTTACTGCATCCGTTGGTTTCGTTCCCTCCCGCTGCAACAGACGGAATGCATCAGCTTCAATCTTTCGTGCATCCTTCTGCAAATAGCTGTTTCTACTTTTAACGGGAATATCTATTCCACTCTCCAATTGCCTTATATCCGTGTGATATTTATCAGTCTGGTTTATAATATCATCTGCCAGTAAAATGGTCCGCAGCATTCCCTTTATTGTACTGCCTGGAATAAAAGGAAGTCCATATAGATCTTTCATGTTACTCATGATTGATATTTTTGTTCCTCTTTGTAATGCCGTATCCCCAATATCCAGGACATATTTGATACATGGGGTAATCTCTTTCACGTCAATGCGGTTCTGCCGCAGCCATTGCCCCATATCCTGTCTGAAGTCATTTACTACATAATCCTCAAAAGCAGCCTGCAGATTACGTTTCTTCATGAACTGATACAGTTTCACGGTGTCCAGTACGCCTACTTTATTTCCGGGTAAAAACAGATATTCTTTCTTAGTCAGTTCTTTACCACTTCCCACATATACGGGTCCCAACGTTTCCAGCCTCACCCTATGGGCTTTTAGTATTCTCTTCATGGTGACACCTCCATAAATAAAGGCTTGGCGTATCTATATACTGCATGTCTGCCCCCTGCTGCCACATCATACACTGCACCTTCATATTTAGTAGAAACGCATGCTCCTGCCTTGAACACATACAAGTCTTTCTTCCTTAACTGCTGCTGTGCATACTCTGTGGAATCTACAAAACCGCTTCTCTTCTCCAGTGTATAGCTTGCCTGTTCCAGTACTTTATCTATCTCCTGTTCTGTGGGCAAGGAGACCGATAATGTCATAAATGTTCCCTTGTCCTTTGTCAATCTGTCCTCTAATTGAACAGGCATTTTCTTTCCCTTGTAAAGTGTAAAACGTCCTAGTCCGGCATTTCTTTTGCCACCGATTCCACTAAATGATACACCCTCTAACAGTTCTTCCAGAAATTCTCTTACCTGCATATCCGCATAACCAACTATCAAATACAGTCCACAGCCCTTGTTATAATAGTAGATTCCTACTCTGTAGGGCATGGATTCCTCTTCTCCCCTGACTGATACAGAAACTTTACTGAAGGGTCTTCCCAGCTGTTCCAGTTCATGAGTTCTTTCCAGTGGCAGAGTTCCTCTTAAGAAATCATCAAGCCCGGATAGGGGGATGTATTCCATTTGCTTATATGCTTTCTTAATAACAGAATTCCCCTGGGAATTATTTTCAATATGTATAAAAGGCTTAGGAATATAGTATTCATCCAGTATATATGGGAATGCATCTGACAGGATAAGCTCACCAGTCTCCACATAGCTGACTAACTGATTCAGGAGCTTCTTATCTTTTTTGACTGCTTCTATACATAATGCAGAGAATAGTGTATCTGCCTGAAAAGTACATTGCGCACTTTCCAGAGTATTATTTCCAAAGTGTGCACCATTTAAAAATTCCAGCTTATATATGGTATACTCCATAAACATCCTCTTTTCTCTACATTAATCCCTGAAAAATCTGGTCAATCTCCTGCTGCAGCTTCTCATCAAGTTCACCTACTACAGTATCTGCCTGTACATCTTTAAATCGAACCTTGCCATATCCTCTGGAGCCATGTCCGCCAAGGTAATCATATTGCAGAAGCTTCATTCCTTCTGCAAGCATGCTCAAATCTTCTACTATCTCGGATTCTTCCTCTACTTCGTATATCATATCCAAAGCAAATTCAGAACCTCTGATTACTCGCTCTATCTGTCTTGGATTGGCTACTGCTGTTAAACGGTTAATTGTATTTTCAAATTTAATTTCTGTAAGGCTTTGGGTTCCTCTCTGACGAAACTCATCTGCATTTGCCATAACCATATCTGCAATCTGAATACGGCTTCTCTTTATATTTCCTTTTTTAGCAGAGCCAAACAATCTGACAATTCTCTCGTTATCTTCATCAGGTTTTGCTGCTACAGTCTCATTATATTCCTTGGCAAGCAAAGTTCTCATCTTACCTTTCAGTGAACTTCCGGGTATCATAGGCAGATTCTCTCTGCTATCCTTGATTACCGGTGAATCCACTGCCCCGATTGCAGCGAATGCAGAAGAACCTCCGATATGCATTCCTGTAACCACTTCCAATTTACCTGTTATCTGAATCTTTGCATACATATCAACCACCTAATTATCCTTTCCACCATAGAATTTATGAAACGCTACCAATGATTCCATATATCGGTTAAACAATATATAGTTCTTTCTGCTGCCTTTTATTTCTTTTAAAATATCCAATATCTTAGCCTGCATTATAAAATCTTTTACAGACTGTTCTCTACCCGCTTCGTAAACAACCCTGATTCTTAAATATTCTATCCTGCCTGCCAGGTCATCACTCAATTTATCATCCTGCAGCATGATTACTTCATTATAAATGTCACTGGTCATTGCAAGAATGCTTCTTATCTTTGAAGTCGTAACCATTGGCACACTTTTGCCTGTTTTGGGATTGGTTTTATTTTTGAGCTGAAGGATTACTTTCTCAGCTTCATCTGCATAATTATTTTCATTAATATACATCTCTATTCCTCCGTTTCTCTGACAAGATATGCATATAGTGTGATTGCTGTTTTAAGTTGTCTGCAGTTTTTCTCCTTTTGCAGCTTGTCCGTTTCACTTAGCCATTGATACATTTTCATGGAAAATTCTTTATACAACTCCTTCTGTTTCTCAGAAGCTTCCTTATCAGGCTCCAATCTGGCAATCAGATAAACAAACCTGGCAAAATTAATCTTGTCTGACTGACTCCTTATCAATTCCAGCATTCTGTACAGCAGTGACTTTCCTTTATCTTCACATTGGTCGAAGAAGTTCTTAATCGTATTGAATTTATCTGCTATGACCTCATCCTCGAATTCCTGCCATCCATAAGTACCGTCACTAATATGTGAAACTGCATCATCTTCATATTCTTCATGAAAAGCACCATCCTCCAGTATTGTAATTGCATTTTTACCTGGCTTGTGCTTGGAGCTTTCCTCCTGATGCGCAACCTCCTGTGCAATGATGCTGACAGGATAACTGTGTGGATAGATACCAATACCTGCTGATATCGTAAGTGTTCCTTCTGTATATGCTTCAAGTCCACGTCTGACATCGACAGCTAATTCTATTACATCATTCCATGCTCCGACTATAAATAAGTCATCTCCACCTGAATATACGATTGTTGCATTTCTATGATCTTTCTTTTTACCATCCATGGTATATTGTGGTTCGTTCAATATTTTATTGATATACAGCTTGAAAAACAGAGATAACTGTCTTGATAGCGTAGCCGTTCTTGACAATGTTACATAACGATTCCCATTCTTCGTATCATTAAAACCGGCAACAATTGCCTGTCCCAGATTATCAACATCCGCCCTCAGTACAGCTATTCTGTCTATACCATCAGCCATTCTGGCGAATTCTTCAAAGGAGCTTCCTGTGGTATAGTCTCCTACCCACAATTTGGCCGCTATATGCTTCCCTGTATACATTTTGTTCTTGCCATATGCCCTGACAAAGTAAATATCATTCTGCATCCTGTCTTTTAGCGTCTCTTCCGTATCGGTAATCAGCTTACAATCTCCCGGTAACGGCAATCCATCTACCTGTGCATCCATTGTCACTGTAAAGATCTTCGCCTGTAGTACTTTGGCAGAGAATTTCTCGATATTTTCACATACACTGCATCTTCCCAGTTCATTTACCTGTCCGATTCGTCTGCATACGCTACATTCTCTGTCATAATCCTGCACATTCCTGTGATTGAGCATCTTAATGTCACCGGCAGAATACCGGTTGCTTTTCTTCTGGGACAGCATTGCACTTAGCTGCTGAAACAGACTGCTATAACTTCCATTTGGAATATTATGGAGTTCATTACAACTGCATGGCACATATCCACCTGCTATATACAAGGACACCTGAAAATTCTGTATATACCATTGATTGATTTTCCTGCAGAATGCATCAAATCTCCTTCTCACTTCTTCTGTATTGGGCAACAGGAGATAACAGTGACCGCCACCACAATATATCAGGCTGGCTCTGGATAAGCTCAAATCCTGTAAAAGCATATCTATGATATGTTCCATCATGATTTCAAGATAGAAGGATCTTGAGCGCAGTGTTTTCAATGCATTCTTCGTTGATATTGTGTAGATAAATTTCTGGATTCCCGATATATCCAGAGAAGCCAGCAGGAAAGCCTTTTCATCATAGAAAGAAACTGCATTCCGAAACAGTTCCTGTTTATAATCAGTTATGTCTTTTCCTTTTAAATATGCATAAATACAGCTTGCTGCCGCGGCAGTCAGCTTCAGGTGGTCATACAGTGAAATATCTGCAACCTCCTGTTTGGAGGTAGAAGACGGTACATATGACAGATTTGCTTCCAGTACTTCCAACAGGGAATTCACATACTCTGTATTCCATTCAATTCCTTTTAAATTATCCGATATGTTCTGCAGGATGATATTGTATTGTATCTCGTCAAACTCTCCCTGTATGGGTACAGGATAATTAATCTCACCATCCGGATTCAACATCATTGATCTGTAATGCATATTTCTATGATTACCATTCAAAAGGTTGAATACCGGCTGCATTGTCGTGTGAATCTGGAAGCCGGATTCTGCTTCTTCCTTATCTCTTCTGTCTACAGCAGAGGCTATATTATCTGCTATGTATACAATATAAGCAAAATCATCCTCAGAAATCGAAGCCCCCTTTATGCCATCTGCATGATGATATCTGACGCAGTTCAATATTTCTTTATCAGTCAGTCCTATCTGTTCTTTCAGATAGTCGTAACCGCTTTGACTGTGTTTTCGTTTGTCCTGTCCCTGCCGATACACAACTTTGCCGATATCATGAAGCAGTGCTCCTATAACCAGTTTTACTTCTTCATCTTTCACTATTATATCTACCTCCCTCTGTCATTTTAAATGCCCCCATTCCCATTGCTGTCTTCACGCCAACACCTGCATATTCACCGAATCTGAATAGCATTCTTGCATATGCCGCCATTGTGTCTGCTCCATTGATCTTCACTGTAAAGTCACCAATAAATGCAGGGATTATAACACCCTCCAATGGGAATCCAACTGTACGTAAACGGTATTTTATTATTTCACTGCTGTCTGCAAGCATATTCAGGATATCTTCATCCATCATTTCCATATCATCTGAAATGGCACTGTATTTATTCATCAGGCTCTGATAAAACAAACGCATATCCGGGTACACAATATATTTTCCTCTTTGCTTAAAAGAAGCCGCCGTAAGCAGTTCTATATGAAACATATGTTGAGGTGGGACACTGTAAAATTCTTTCACCATGTCCTGCTGCTTCTTTTCTATCTGTGTTTTGTTCAGGATATGTACTGTTTTATTCTGCTTTTTCATGATGAATTCTTTAAAATCATCATTTGATAAGGGAGCTATGATCTGCTCCCTGGCTTCATCATCTAATGTATTGATGCACCACATCACTCGATTGTCTTCTTTATAAATATACTGGCTGTAGGGATGTCTCTGTTGCATATGTAATATATCAGCATATGGTTCTGCAATGTGTTCAAACAACACTCCCTGCAATACAGAAGATTGTTTGTACGAAATCTCCGTGTCGTCCAATTCCATAATTAACCGATTCACTTTTCTCCTCCAATTTACCCATAAATATTATATTTATATATTACAATATCTGCGTTATTTTTTCAATATTCTTGTAATTATTGTATATTTTTTCAAAACAAAAATAAAAACCCAAATTATTCACAATGTTTAAGCAAATAATTTGGGTTTATGTTTTATAATTTTGCTTTTATACTACTATTTCAAGTATCGTTACTCTGCTACTTCCGAACCAAATATTGCATTCAGATAGAGGCATCCACAATAACCATCTTCATTTAACAGGTCAAATACAGGATAACCTGCGGGAATGGTTGTTTTATATTTTATGCCTTTCCATTTGTAGATAACATCTACTGATACATCTGGTCTTGCTGCCAGAGCTTCAAAGGTTGCTCTGTTGAAGCTGATCAGACCGACAGATTTAATCACGCAGTTACCACCCTGTGCTATACTCCGTATCATCTGCTGTACCTGCTTTTGTTCTGACTCATACTGTGTCGGTGTCGGTGCTGAAACCACTTCAATATCAGAAGCAGAAGATTCTGAGCTGCCACCGTTCTGCTGCTGGTCTCTTATGATAGCCTCAACGATTGCTGAGATATTGACACCGCCGCCCCTTGGCACAATGACACTATAAGAACCGTCTCCATTATCTATTACAGCAGTCTTGCCGGCTGATACACCTTTCACCTGATAACCATCAGCGGCTTTTACATGAAAAGTAATCTTTGTGTTTTCTAATGCTCTATCCTGATCTAAAGAAATGGTGGCATTAGAAGTATTCTCTGTCCTAAGCAGATAGTTGACTTTCTGCTGCAGGATCGTATTCATTGCTTCTTCTTTTGAAATACCGATTGCTGAGATTGCATCATCCTGTTTTCCATCATCAACCCATAAACAAGAGGCATTATCCTTTACATTAATTTCAAAGATATCGATTTTAGGAATTGCTTTTATAATATCATCTATTGTCTGTAAATTATTCATACCTTTTACATCTAAAAGAATTCCTGTCTCACCATCTTTTTCCACACTCAATGTTCCTAATGTCACATCACCAGTACTCTTCCCTTCTTCCAGCAAAATAGTAAGTCCTGTTCCATCGGTTGCTGTAACAGTACCGCCTACTGTAACACGTGAATCAGTATTCATTACGATACCCGAACTGCCTTTGACATCTCCTGTTACCGCTACATCTGAATTTATCATTTCTTTGGTTCGCTCAATAATGATTCCCGTTCCTGTAGAAGTCACATCTCCTGTTACTTTTATGACTCCACCAACAGCTGTTATACCGGTTACTTCTCGTTCTTCGACATTTTCTTTGAAAACATATTTATCACCAGATGCTGTGATATCTCCGCCTACTGTAATATATCCTGAGTTTGAAACTGTTATCCCCTCAGCGCCCGTGCCATTGACCTCTACGTTACCTTTTACAGTAACATTAGCATTTCTGGAAGCACTGACTCCAATTACAGGATGAACATATCCCCTCTCATCAGGAATACTTGTAGTACCTTCTGATGCTTTCACGTCATTTTCAACAGTAACTTTGGCATGGTTTTCAGCATAGACTCCTGTACTATTACTGCCATTTGCAGTAACGCTTCCTGCATTGACCGTAGAACCTTTGGTTCCTGAACCAGCTCCGCCAGACCCATTTGCCCAGACTCCAAAACTTCCTGTACCTTCTGCTGTAACATTCCCGGTTACTGTCGTAGTGGATTTATCTGCTGCCACGACACCTTTACAATTCTCACCTTCTGCCGAGACATTTCCGATTACTGTAATGTTCGCATTCTTAGTTGTTTCTACACCGCTGCTATTAGTTCCTTTTACCGATACATTACCCTCTGCTTTTGTTTGATCATCACCTGTTCCTGCCAGCCCTACATTATTTGTACTTTGAGTAACTGCTAAAACAGCAGCGTTCTCATCCTCTTCAACTGTCGCACTGTTAGAATCATCAGGATTCTTTGCTGCTTCCAACGCAAGAACTTCGGCACTACTCTCAGTGCCATTGGTATCTTCTTCGGCATATACAGTTACAATATTAGAAAACATAAGCGTAACTGACAATCCTAACGCTAATAAAGCTCTTTTTTTCATGATAAAACTCCCTTCTCTCAATACACAGTTTCGCCCTCTTAGTTGCAAGTCAATTTTATCATAACTGCTATAGATGTGTAACTATTTGTGGTTTTATCAGAATTTTACTCCACTACTTCACTGATTCTCTTCCCTATCTGCCTTATCTTCTCTTCTGTATAATTTCTGTTCCTTAGTGTCTCCTGTAATGGATTCTCCCGGGCAAAACCAAGCATCCAGTCGAGGTCTGGCACTTCTTCCTGGAGGATTGCTCTGCACTGTGGGTTACGAATCAGCACCTGTAGATTATCCATGAGGCTTCGATGTACACCAATCGCACCATCTGTTTCATAGGTAATATCCAGTGTTTCACCCTGCAAAGTGAAAGTACGGTTCTGTTTGTCTTTTGGCAATACCACATATGCTTCTCCCTGTGGTGGTACACTCACCATAAAATGCACATGATTTAAGTCCGGTGTCTCCCATGCAATACGGTATTCTCCTACCGGTGAGGGATATACTGCCTGGATGCTGCCAATACTGTAATTTATGTGGGGTATAATCTGTACTTTATGGAAGCCCGGTGCATCTTCTACAGGGTTCAGCCCAACCAGTCTCTTCCATATATAAGCAGCTACTGCTCCATACGCATAGTGATTGAGACTGTTCATGCCTGTGCTGGAGATATGTCCACTCTCATCCAGAGAATTCCAGCGTTCCCATACTGTAGTCGCTCCCAGATTCACTTCATGAAGCCAGCCAGGGTATTCTTCATTCAGCAATAATTTATCTGCAAGCTTCTCCTGTCCGTGGTCAGCCAGCTCTTCGCACAGAAGGGGTGTTCCAACAAAGCCTGTCTTTAGCTTATCATCTGCATTCTGTAGCAAAGTAAGAAGCTGCTGCAAAGCTCTGTCCTGACGGTTCAGCCCTTCATGCAGGGTAAGAAGTGCCGCAGTCTGTGTATTGATACAGCATCTGCCATTTGGCGAATAGTACTCTGCTACAATATCTGTTAAAATTTTATCAGCCAGTGTTTCATATTTGACGGCGATATCTTCTTTTCCAAGTAATCTGGCTGTACGTGCAGTAATCAGGGCACTCTTGCGGTAATAGGTATCTGCTATGAATCCCTCATCTGTGCCGCCTCTGACCTGTGAATCCCCTTCATATGGGCAATCCAACGCCAGCCAGTCTCCATAGTGGAACTGTCGTCTCCAGCCATGGTCTGTGCCATCTACTTTCGTAATGTAATCCACCCAGCCGCACATACTCTCGAAATGTTCCTGTAGAATCGTAATATCTCCAGTATAGAGGTACATATTCCAGGGCATAATGGTCGTAGCGTCTCCCCAGGCTGTTGTGCCTTTGCCAGAGCATGTCACTGCCGGCACGAAATCCGGCGCACAACCGTCTGCATTCTTCTGTTCCTGCTCCATGTCATATAAGTATTTGCGGTAAAAGGCATAGGGCTGCGCCAAAAAGCACGCTGTCTCGGAGAATACCTGGGAATCGCCTGTCCATCCCATACGTTCATCACGCTGTGGACAATCTGTAGGCAAATCCACAAAGTTACTCTTCATTCCCCAGCTTACATTAGAGAGGAACTGATTGAGCTTGGCATGTCCTGTCATCAACTGACTGTTCATCGGCGTATCAGAATAAAGGGCATGGACTGTGATATCTTTCGGATCGAAATTCTCGATTCCTTCTATTTTCAGATATCGGAAGCCATAAAAGGTGAAATGTGGTCTTACAATATGCTCTTCACCATCTGATGTATAGTAGAATTCTGCCTTGGCAGTACGCAGATTATCACGGTAGAAATGTCCGTCCTGCAGCACTTCGCCAGCTTGAATGTGCACTCTTTGTCCTTTGGGGATATGTACTCTGAGAGTGAAGATTCCTGCCAGATTCTGCCCGATATCCAGTATCGTCTCACCTGCATCATTTGAAACAAGGGCAGGGTGAAATTCTTCATGTGTTCTCACCGGAACACTGAGTCTGTCTATCAGCTGTCCTTTCAGTGGTGTAGCTATTGCAACTGCTTCCACTTCTCCCTGCGGTAAGGTTTCATCCTGCCATTCTCCATCATAGATTCCTGAAAAGGTGATATTGCTTCGTCTGACCTGCCATGACTCATCTGTTGAAAGTACTTCTTTACTGCCATCTGCATATTCAATATGTAGTTCTGCCAGTACACGATAATCATTTCCATAAAATCCTACAGAAGAACCTTCAAAAGGTATTCTACTCTTGTACCAGCCATCTCCTGCCAGAATAGAAAGCTCCTTAGGACGAGACTGCATCATCTCTGTCACATCATAGGTCTGCGTCTGCACCCAGAGATGATACGCATTAAATCCCGGTGTCAACCAGTCAGCTCCTATCTTAACGCCATCCAGATATGCTTCGTACAATCCCAGCCCGCAGATATAGAGTCTGGCTTTGGTCACTTTCTTATCTGCGCCATCGGGAAGTGTATGATAGAATATCGGGTGTCTGTCATTTGCTCCTGTCGTTGTGATCCACTGCGCAGTCCATGGCTCCTGCATTTTACCAGTCTCAAAATAATTCACATCACTGGTGATGCTTTCCCCCTTCTCATTACGAACTGCTACCGTCCATTCATAACGGGTTCTGGGCTTTAATTCCACATCTAACGTTGTAGCAGCCATGTCAAGCTTCGCCCAACCGGTGTCTTTTACCACCTGTCCTGCACTGGATATCACAATCCTACTCTCCAGACTGCCCCGGCAATCTGCAATCCATGAGAAGGTAAGATGCCTGTACTGATATCCGATTGGATTCTCCATGTGGTTTACTTTGCACTGTGTTATCTTCATATTGCGTTTCCCCTTTCGTAAAATCACACTTGCAAGCAAGTATTTTTTACTTCATTATATCGTGAGCAAGCTCCCTATGGCTCTCTTGCGCTCATTATATCATTAAGTTCATCTATTTTTCCACACTGCGAATACTTTCCATTATCCTATCTACCTTAATCATATAAGCATATGCTTCCGGATCTACTTTTCTCAAATATTTAACTGATATCAGTTCCGGCTGTGTAAATTTATCATTCATATATTTTGTATAATCCTCAACTCGTTCAAATGGTTCATCTGCGAATAGACAAACTGCTATATATGCCACTTTCACTGCTCTTCCTACTGCAATTTCCGGACTATAGTTTTCAATATAAATATGACCTCTCAAATCCCTGATTCCTGCCACATATAAAGGATACTCTTCTGTATTGTATTTTCCTCTTGAGGCAATACAAAGTGCTGCTTCAAAAGTATCCCATAGGCAGTCCTTTGCTGTAACTTCAATTCCTCTGTAGGCAATTTCTGATTGTACAACTTTCTGGTATGTCTTCTTGACTTTTTCAAAATCTTTCAGTTCATCTATCAATGTGCTTATATCATACATTTGCTTCATTATTTCCATATCTTTTCCCACACCTAACAAAATTCCCGTTGTATGTGGTGCAAAAGCCGTTAATTTGTCACCCAATATACATTCTATACTGGGAACTTTTACCTTTAGGAAATGTGTTTCCACCATAAGCATCTCATTTCGTATTTCACGCTCTACAATACATTCATAATGATTTTCCTCATAAAGTACATCCAGCAAAATATATAGTTCCTTTCCATTTACCGGAGAATTATAAATGAATTTGAAATGGCGCTTTTCGACATTATTTTTACCAATGCGTTTTTGTTCTTCATATGTCACAAAAGGAAATATCTTTGCAGCTTTTTCTATATATTCTTCCACATCCGTTCCAGGCTCTACAATAATATCAATATCTGTAGATAATCTTTGTGGATGCTCCAATAATAACATCAGGCATGTACCACCTTTAAAAATAAAAGGCATTCCCACCCTGACAATAGCTTCCAACAAGCCAAAAGCATATACGGTCCTTTCAATAAGAATGGGATCTCTTTTGCTATTGTTCTGTAATTCTCTTATGTGCATTTCTGTAAAGTTATCTCTTGTAAGCATTCATTTACCCCACTCTTAATTGTACATTTGTGTTTTTCTTTATGAATTCCCGTATTTTCTTTTCTGCTCCCCTACGCTTTGCATATCGAAACATACAGCTCTCATCTACTGCATATTTTGCGAAAGCTTCTTCATATATATTAGTCAGCTCCTTTTCACTGATACTGCTTAACAGAATAGGATTTGTTATTACATCTACAAGAAGTTTCTCTATTCGCGTATTCCATTTTTCATTTTGCCCCATCGGTGCTTCTGAAACAAGTTTCCCAATTACAATCATTCCATCATACCAATACTGGTGATATATTTCTAAAGTAGGATTTATTAACACTTTACCCGGATATTTTTCCTTCAATGCTTCAAAAACGAAGTCTCCCAGGTCCTGCTCAACTGATACATATACTACGTTATGCGCTAACTGATGATTCACAAATTCATTTAGCTGTACAAAATCCATAATTGTAAATTCAAGATATGGGAACCTTTTCCCCAAAACTTCCGCTACTTCTTTTGCATCATTAGAATACTCATAAGAATATATTCCCACTCCATCCTTTGCCACACAATATTTATTTCTGCCTACACGGACAATCAATCCTTCCTTTAACATCTTCTGTAATTTTGCTTTAAAAGAAGCATCGCTAATCTCTTTCCCATTTTCCTGCATAGTCTCCATAATATCCGCTCTGGAAAATGTTGTTTTCCTTTCTAAAATTTTTAAATAATACGCCATCATTCTATCTTTAAACATAATTTTCTCCTTAGCATTTCGGCAACAGTCTATTTTTATTGCCGTTTTGCTAATTAAATATTATTATATTTTCATATAAAAAGCAATAGCATATCGGCAGTAAAAATATTTTATTGCCGATATGCTTTTATATTGTTACATCTTCCTGATATAATACGCCATCTGATATTGAAATCTCTCCTCTGTGGTGTCCAGTTCTGTGCCCAGCAGCTTCTTGATATTCGTAACACGGTAGATAATGGTGTTGCGGTGTGTATACATGGCTTCTGCTACTGCCTGGATACTGCCGTTGTATTCCAGATATTTCTCCAGTACTTCCACGTAGTTGCTGTTGTGCTTCGCATCATATGTAAGCAGGGGCTGCAGCAGATCCTCGGACATTTCTTTCAGAATTGCCTTATCTGATACAGAGTACAGCAGCCGATAAATTCCCATTTCATCAAAATGCACCATATCACGGTTCATGTGCTGTGCCATATTTACTGCTGCCTTGGCTCTCTGATAGGCAGTCGTTAAGTTTGCAATATCCACAACCTTGCTTCCAGCGCCCACAGAAATATGCACCTCCGGCATTCTGCGCTTCGTCCTGCTTATCATGCCCTCCACGATCTCATCAAAGTCTTTTCTGGATACGTCATTCATAATCAGTACAAAGTTCGCATCATAATAGAAGAAACTGCCATTGTGGGTGATGTTCTCCAGATAGATCTGCAATCGATAACCCAGCCTTTTGCGTTCCACGGTATCCATTTCGTCCAATCCTCCAGTTGTAAAAAGCACCACCTGAAATTCACCATCTATATCCAAGTAAGGAAGCAGTATCTTGCGATAATTCTCCTGATTGTCCGGTTCTTCAATCGCATGAATCAAGGCTCTGGTGATCTCTTCATCCGTAGTACCCTGTAAGAAAATACGAATACTCAAATCCTTAATCATTTCCGATAAATAAACTTCCCATGGAACCGTCATCAGCGGCAGATCATTCTCATCACAGTAATCACACAGACTCTGTGGCAGTTTATGAATATATTCCCCTGTATTAATAATCAGCCCGGATGCATGACACACAACCAGTTTCCTTGCAAGCCCCAACAGCTTCTCTTCTGTATCGAAACCAAGTCCTGTAGTAACTGCCAGCTCCTTTCCTGCAAAGTTACGGATGATCGCCGTATCTTCCATCATTAATACCCAGCTGATAGAATTGGACCAGCCTCTCTTTCCAGCTATAAATTCCATGTGATATCTGTCTTTTGCCATCAGATTCATATCTTCAATCGTAAATCCCATACCTGCCTCCGTTTTTTAATATACGTTTTACTAAACTCTTTTGTGCGTTAAAGTATAATTAGTATACAGTGTCCGTGTAGCGCGTACATTTGTTTTTATAATACAGATTTTATACCAAATCCGTGATTTATTTTCTATATTATAACATATTTTCGTACTGTGAGCACATATTTCGTCTGTATTTTTAGGGTGTTATACCATTGGAATTATTCTGGAATCTGCTATTATAATAGTAACAAGAGAGATGAGATACCACTTCAAAAGGTATCTTTCAGATAAGAGTTAAGGAGGCGTTTTTTATGACAAGTTTATTTTTAGAAGCTTATGGTAGTCCCAGAGAAGAGGCAATGCCTAATTGGATGCGTGAAGAACGCTATATGTACTGTGATAACAGTGCAGTCACAACTTTAGTTTCCAAGACTTCATTTTTACAAAGATTACTTCAATTTTTTTCATAACATATCCTTAAAAAACTGCTGCTGACCACAGCAGTTTTTTTGTTATCATTTTGTAACTATTCAGAGCCATGCAAATTAAGGCAGAATATGCTTGTTTACAAGCATATTTGACTCAATTTATATGGCGAAGTAACCACATGAGCAAAAGAAAAGCTGTGAAACAGCGATTTTGCGAATGGGGTTCTGAATAGTTACATCATTTTTACGCAAATAAAAGGCATGTCAAAACCGACATGCCCTTTACCATTAGCCTTTGACACTTCCCAATGCCACACCCTGTACGATATGTTTGGACAATACCAGGATATACAAGAATAACAGGGAAGATGGAAAATGCAATCATCATATATACCTGCCCCAGTGGCTGTGTCTGTGGATGCTGCTGTCTGGTCTGCGGAGCTGCCACATCCTGTGACCATTCCTGCGACCATGGATACTGCAAGTAAAGTACTTAATGCTTTTTTCTTCATTTTAATGTTCCTCCCTGATATTTTGGTAAGTTGTTTGCTTTACAATTGTTATTATAGTAATTATGGTGTATTCATTATATTAAATTGATAGAAAAAATATCAAAATCATGACCTACCTTTATGAACCTTTATGACATAAATATTTCAACTTCTGTTTTTTCCGTCATTATATTCTCTGGAATATAACTGCCTTCAACCTCTGCTCCATTCACAAGCATCTTTCTGACACCAGACTGTGCATGGTCTGGATTTTTAATATGAATGTGCAATTGTCGTCCTCTAAATACCTTATCAATCTCCAGTTCATCCCACTGTGATGGTATCGCAGGTTCTACCCTGAGCCCATAGAAATCCGGTCTCATACCAAGAATCCCTTCTACGCATCCTACCATCACCGTAGAAGCTGTACCTGTCAGCCAGTGTACCTGGGAACGTCCGAAGCAGAAGCTGTGCCTGCCTTCTGTGAACTGACCGTAGCAGTATGGTTCCAGTACTCTGATCTCTGCTTTGTCATTCTGCGCCGCCGGCGCATTTTCCATAAAATAGGTAAATGCCCTGTCTCCATGACCAAGTAATGCTTCTGCCAGAATCAGCCATCCCTGGGACTGGGAGAAAATGCCTGCATTTTCTTTGGTTCCCGGATTATAAATAACTGCCAGGGCACCATCAAAGGCTTCTGTATGATATGGGGGATCCATGAGGATAGCACCATATGCCGTATTCAGCCTTGTGAAAACATTCTCCATAGCCACATCCGCCTGCTCCTTGCCTGCAAAACCGCTGATCACACTCCAGCTCTGAGGATTGAGCCACATATTCGCCTCTTTATCTGTTCTGCGTCCTATTGCCTCTCCTGTCTGGGTGTATCCGCGAATGAATCTGTCTTCGTTCCAGCAGAATTGCCCAATGACCTCATGCAGTTTATCCTGCTGCGCATTCAGATATGTGATATAATCCGTATCTTTCTTATACTCGGCAAACTGCTTCATAATAGTCATGGCATAATAGAACTGCAATGCCACAAATGAGGATTCACCGTCAGCCCCCAGTCTGAGGCAGTCATTCCAGTCTGCATACAGTCCTGCCGGCATTCCATGTCTGCCCAGACGTTTTATGGAAAAGTCAATTGCACGCTTCAGATGTTCATATACGCTTCCTTCTTCTTTATTGGCAAAAGGAATCACTTCATCAACAAATTTCAGATCACCGGTCTCTGCAACATACTTATACACAGTTGGGAAAAGCCACAGAGCATCATCTGCCCTATATGCAGGATGTCCTGTCTCTTTAACATAAGAAGCATCATCCGGCGTATCCTCATGTCCGGGGTTATGTGTGAACTTAACAAGGGGAAGTCCACCACCATTGTTTACCTGCGCAGAAAGCATGAAGCGTATCTTATCTGCTGCCATCTCCGGTGCCAAGTGGATCACACCCTGAATATCCTGTACTGTATCACGGTATCCATAGCCATTTCTCAATCCGCAATATATAAAGGAAGCAGCCCTTGACCAGATAAATGTCATGAAGCAGTTATATGCATTCCAGGTATTGATCATGGTATTGAATTCAGGACTGGGTGTTTTTACCTGGAAGTTAGCAAATCTCCTGCTCCAGAATGTAATCAGTTCCTCCAGTTCCTTCTGACAGGTAATCGCCGGATTCTTGTATCTGCCCATGATGGCAGTCGCTTCCTTATCATACTTCATGCCAAGTACAAAGGCAATTGTTGTTGTCTCACCAGGCTGTAAAAGAATATCCGCTGAAAGGGCACCGCAGCCGTTTCCATTATAATTAAGCTCATTATCCAGCTTACCATTCTCTACTCCCACCGGATTGCCATAATCATGATATCTTCCAAGAAACTGTTCCTTATCTCCACAATAAGAGGATACCTCTGCGCCACATAGCCCGAAGAACCTTTCAATAACTGTCTTCTCATCTATCTTCCTGCCCTCTTCAAGTCCCTCCAGATTGCCATGGATCAATTGTCTGATACGATTATCACGATAAGTAGTTCTTGTAATAAATTGTGAATATTGCAGATTGACCTGATCCTGTTCATAATTACTATTATTTGTGAATTCTGCATATCCTGTAATGGTAAGCTTACGCACCCTGTCTGACTGGTTGGTCACTGCCAGATTCCACACTTCATAAGACTGATCAAGTGGTACATAATAAAGTACTTCTGAATGAATCTGGCTGTAATCAGCAATCATTCTGGTGTAGGACATACCATGGCGGCACTCGCTCCTGTACAGACTCAAATTCTTACCAACCGGCTGCCAGGACGCTGACCAGTAATCCTTATCGTCACAGTCCCTCAGATAAATGTATCTGCCCGGCTGGTCGAAATTATTGAATACATATCTGAGTATTCTTCCATTTGCACCGGACTTGGCGAAGCTGTAGCCGCCTGCATTGTTGGATATGATCGCACCATACTCCGGGGAACCCAGGTAATTCGCCCAAGGTGCCGGTGTATCCGGTCTTGTTATGACATATTCTCTTTTTTCATCATCAAAATAACCATATTTCATTGTATACATTCTCCTATCCTAATATTAGAACTCATCTTTCTGGTATACCCTGACATAATCCACTACCAGTCTTGCATTCTCACCAAACTGTGTCGTTTTATCAGGATATCCTACCCAGCTTCCACCAACGGCAACATTGAGTATCATATAGAATGGCTGGTCAAATGGCGCAGGGTATGCAGCCTTATCAGCTCCATCTTTTTTCGTGAACCAGTCCTTCTCCGTAAAATAGAGCACATCATCCACATAAAACCGAATCTCACCCGGTTCCCATTCACATGCATAGACATGATATTCTCTGGCAAAATCACCTTTTGTCAGTCTGTATGTTCCCTGGCTCTGCGTATGTGGTTCGCCAAAATGCAATGTTCCATGAGTTGTTCCGGTATTGTCACCAAGCACTTCCATAATGTCGATTTCACCGCATTTAGGCCACTGTCCATAGAAGTCCTCATCTGTTGGCATCATCCAAAATGCCGGCAGAAAGCCCTTTCCACTTGGAACCTTGGCTCTTGCCTCGAATCTTCCATATTCAAAATCATGTTTATTCTGCGTATTGACTCTTCCAGAAGTGTAATATTCCTTGCCATCCTTCGTAGTCCTGATTGGCTGAATGATAAGATTGCCGTTTTTTACATATATGTTCTCCTCTGAATCAACATATTCCTGCCATTCCTGATTTACCCAGCCCGGATCATGCAGCTCTACATTCCAGTCCTGACGGTTAAGTTTATTTCCATTAAAATCATCTTCCCATACCAGCTTATATGCTGAATTCATCTCTTTATCCATTGTCCTGCCCATACCTTTCTGTATTCTGTCCATCTATAATTACTCTTGAATTATGCCATTGTCTTCATCATATCAAATGGCAGACGAATAAAATATCAGTTTGGTGTCCTAAATATCAGAATGATGTCCTGTATTCTATTGAAAAAATATAAGAATCATGCCATAATACTTTTTAGTTAAGAAGGAGGAATCCTGCATGAATCTGCAACGCGAATGGTATATGAAAGAATTGAAAATGAGTGAAGAAGATAATCCCCACAGACCTATGGAAGTGGAGTATTCTTTTTATAATGCTGTCAGCTCCGGAGATATGGACTACGTCCGGGAAAATATCCAGGAAGGAGATTTCAAGAATCCTGAAGGTATGGGCATACTCTCACGTAATGCACTTACCAATCTGAAATACCACTTTGTAGTTACTGTCTCCATGATCACCCGTCACTGTGTAGAAGCCGGCATGGAACTGGAGCAGGCTTACCGTCTCAGTGATTTTTATATTCTGAAAATGGACTCAATGACTACAACGGAAGATATCGCCGCTCTTCACGACAGCATGGTTCTGGATTTCACTGGTAAAATGCTGCTTATAAAGAAACAGTCCATTATCTCCAAATCCATTACCATGTGTATCGAATATGTATATAATCACATCCATGACCGTATTACCATCGAAGATCTGGCAGCCTATACTGATCTGTCGCCAAGCTATCTTTCTCGTCTTTTCAAAAAAGAACTGGGTATATCCGTCAGTGATTATATTCGTGAAAAAAAGATAGATAAGGCTCAGAACCTGCTGAAATACTCTGATTTCACTCCGGTCGAAATTGCCAATTATCTATCTTTTTCCTCACAAAGCCATTTTATCCAGGCCTTTGAAAAGATGGTTGGAATGACTCCCAAGAAGTATCGTGACCGCTACTACCGCACTTCCTGGTAAATTCCTCTAAACCAGTTCTACACAGATTCTGTGGGTCGTACTGCTAAGGGCATCTACCTGCTTCTTATCCATTACCCCACAGCTGTCTGTGCAGTTAAGTTCAATAACACCATCACATACTGCCTTGCCAATATGGTACTGTCCGTGATCCAGCTTCTTTGGATTGGCATAAACCACTTCCAATTCTTTCTCTGCAAATACCAGTTTTATGGAAGCCGTACCGTTCTCATCGAACTGCTCCTTTACAAGCTTTGGTTCGATCACCAGATCACCAATCCTTCCCCGCACACCGAACACCTCTGTTACCATGGTCAGCATATACCAGCTTGCCGCACCTGTCAGATAATGGTATAAGCCCCTGCCCTGTGCATTGAAATACTCCGGGATCCCCGGATATATCTTACTTGTATTAAAATCAAGTGCCGTATCTGCCAGTGTCTGTAACGCCTTATAGCCTTCCCTGACAAATCCTCTCTGATATAATGCATTGGCATACATAACCGTCATATGGGAGAATACTGCGCCGTTTTCTTTCTCTCCATAGGCAAATCCGAACATTCTCCCCAGATCAGATTTCATCTCGTGGAAATCCGTATTCAAACGATATCCTCCAACTTCTCTGGAATACAGGTAGTGATCTGCACTGCGGCAGATACCTGCGACCTGTTCGTCACTGGCTGTCTGACTCATAACAGCAAATACCTGACCTGTCAACATCATCCTGACTCCGTTATCAAAAAAGCCTTCTACTCTCTTCTTATGATCGTCATAGTAGCTGTTGAACCAGCCTTCTCTGCTCTCACCCTGTATCCATTCTGAACTTCTGATATGTTCCATCATCCATCCCGCTTTACGTCGAAGGACTTCAATAATATCCTCAACCGATACCTGAACCTTCTTGCCGCTGATATTGTGTCTGCAAAGAATCAGATAATTCTCAAGCAGCTTTCTCTTTTCCTGTATATCCTCATACAGTTCTTCCCTGCTGCTCAGCAGAATCCTTGTTTCTTCCAGAATCTCAATCGTCTCAACCCCGGTCTTCTCTCTGAGTCTTTCAAGGCATTGCGCAATCTGTCTGAGATTACCTGCATAGGCACAGGTAAACGCAACACTTTCTCCATGTCTGCCCGCCATGTCCAGTGCATCATTCCAGTCTGCTCCACGCAGAAGAATATGATTGTGCTCACCGACTTCATAAAAAGCACACAGATGCTGCAATAACAGATGCTCAAGTATCGTTCCATAATACACATCACCACTCACGGTCTTTTGCTGCATTCCATAATTGTCTTTCCATCTGTTGTCCGTAGTCGTTCCACGCTTACACTGCTTATCCTTGAAATACGGAGCCTGTTCCAGAAGTATCTCAATATCACCGGTCTGATCAATATAGAGCTTCGTTGTCATAAAAGGCCATACGCCATGATCCATCCATACTCTTGTAATATTATTCCTGTCTGCAATGAATTCACCCTGCTTATCACCAATGATCGTTGCATTAGTTCCATCTATTCTGACTCCACCGAAATTATCCAGTATCATCTGTCTGACCCCATCCGGATCCATGATAAGAAGTGACAGGCAATCCTGCCAGAGGTCTCGCCAGCCTCTTCCTCCTCTGCCATAATCATGATGAGGCAGGAAAGAGCAGCCATAGATTCTTCTAAGTATAGGCTGAAAGCTTACCCAGCGGAGGAAATTATCAAATTCATTACTTCCTGTATGATACTTCACATTGACCTTATTCTGCCAATACTCCTGTACAGCGTTCCATGCATCCAGTACCTTCTGTGTGGAATTGAAAGTTTGTACAATATCCTCCAGTTGCGAAATGGATTCTGTTACTCCAATTATGACAGTGTAATCTGTCTTTTGTCCCGGCTGAAGAATTATCTTATGAAAACGGATTCCTCCAAAGGCTTCCTTCCCTGCATACCGTACTCCTGCCGTAACGCCCTGCCCATGCCGAAGCACTGCCTCCGGATGCGTATATGTCCCGCCTTCTCCAATGAACTGCTCTACTGTAGGGTAGAATGCCTCCGGTTCCCTACCCTGTCCGCTGACACCCAGCACATAATACGTCAACTGATTCTGTCTGTGACCTCTTTCATCAAAAGACATGGTAGGTTTCACCATGACACCATACTTCTGCGTTACAATACGATGCAGGAGTGAGGTTACATGTCTATGATCCCTGATATTATCTGCGCTGCGCCCATATATGGGAATCGCTGCTACAGGAGTCAGCGTGCATGGTTTATCTGCTGTATTTGTAATCTCTACATGCATAAGCTCTACGTTGGCTTCCAGTGGGACAAAACTCGTAATCTTAGCTGTAAGCTGATATTTGTCAGATTGTCTTGTGACCGTCTGCCACATAAGTCCTGCACGTAATCTGCTCATATCCTGTCTGTCTGTAAATTTATCATTTTCAGCTTCCGCAGAGATGCCGGTCGCAGACCATGCACCCATACCTTCCACATCACACCAAAAGTTACGGCTGCCGCGGTTACTGTGTAGATTTTCCACACTGACCGGCTCAAGAAGAAATGATTCCTGATTTATTTTACTATCGCCTCCCAGGTTAGGCGTTACTGAACTTTTGATTCCTTTTTCTCCTGCAATAGGAAAATATAAATTGCTATAGTTTTCAGGCTGCTCCATCACAAAGGTGCCATCTACTCCACTAAATTGAATTTTTCCCATATCTCTCCCTTATCCTTTCTGAATCTGTCTACATCATTCTACCTTGTAGATTGCAGGGATTAAATCAAATTCATATAAAAAATATCAGATTCATGACCTAATCGTTTTGTAGATTAAAAGAGCGCAGACTGGCATTACCACCCCCTCTGTGTGGCTCATCCTGTGGTCTTTCTCCCAGCCGGACTCCATTCTTATCATGGACATAACCATAGAATTCATATCTGCCCGCCGGTGTATCGCATACTGCCACAGATACCACAGATACTTTATCCAATACATAGTAAAGATGATGGTAAATACGGATTTAATGCCTGTTTCTTCATGCTGCTCATCACCTTTTTCCCTTCTGCTTATTTTCTTTTATTTTCATTATTTCATATCAGTACATGCTTTTTCTCTTTATTCCCTGCGATTCACTATCCAAATCGTGCTCTTTACAATTTGTAATGCGTATGCTAGAATCGTTTTACAATAAATGTGTATTTTTTATGATTGGGGGGATTCAAGAATGCATACCATTCCTGAAGATATTGATAAAAGTGAAATGTATAAAGTCAATCTTGATTATAATGGGGAACGGGAAATGTCCGATTTTCTGGAAACCATCAAGTATCGTAATAACTCTGCCCTGAGAATATGGTATAACGATATTTCCGAAAGCTATGACATGCACTGGCATAATACGCTGGAAATTATTGTGCCCGTTGAAAATTATTATGATGTGACGATCAATAAGGAACTGTATCATGTGAATCCTGATGAGATTCTTATGATTCCACCAAGATCCCTGCATTCTATCCAGGCCCCGGAAAACGGTGCCCGTTTTGTCTATCTTTTTGATATTTCTTTTCTGTCCAGACTGAATGGATATCACAGTATCATGTCTCTGCTGAACCATCCCGTTTATATTACCAGAAATAATTCACCTGAACTGTATGATGAAGTATACCTTCACTTTACAAATATGAAGAACGATTATTTCATCAACCAGGAATATTGTGATTTTCTTATCTATTCCAGTCTGTTAAGATTATTTGCCACTTTAGGCCGACATCATATCCAACAGCTTGATATCAGCGAATCTTCCTTTGCAGGGAAAAAGCAGGAATACGTGAATAAATTTCTGAATGTTGTAAAATACATAGATATGCACTATTCTGAAGACCTGAGTCTGGAAAAAATTTCTGCTGCCTGTGGCTTCAGTAAATTTCATTTTTCCAGATTATTCAAGCAATATACCGGTTTTACCTTCTGTGATTATCTGAATTACCGAAGAATCAGTCATGCAGAAGATCTTCTTACCAATCATGACTGTCTGATTACAGAGATTGCCCTTCAGTCCGGTTTCTCCAGCATATCGACTTTTAACCGGCTGTTCAAGCAGCTCAAGGGCTGCTCGCCAACCGAATATCGTGCAAAAAGCAGCCATGCCCTTTAACCCTCCCACTTAGCGGGTCTTGGCCTGTTCACGGAAATGATATGGCTCTTCTCCAGATTAGCCAGCAACAACAATCTGGCTTCCCCTTCATATTCCGGTCTGATCATATAGTGGCAATAGGTATCCACCAATTGAAACAGATTTGCAGTTCTGCCTTCTATCTTGAAGTTCGTAAAGCCCATGGGTACATATTTCTCCCAGATAGCTTCAGGTGACACGTATGTCACATAATTACGAATCGTATGAATGGAATTATGATCCCCATACTCGCAATGCCAGCCTGGAATGGGGATTTTCTTATCTGTTGGATTCCTGCGGTTCTGTAAGGCAATCCTCTGCTGCTTGGCTATGGTACGGTAATGTTCTGCCCTTCTTGGACAATTGGGAATACAACAGGCATTTACCAGTATCTCGCACTTATCTTTCCGTTTAATCTTCTCCAGCAGTTCGAACTGATTGTTCATATTGTAATCCAGTACCACCAGCTGATAATCTTTATCCAGTTCCTCATTGATGGCATCCAGCTCTTTCAATTCCTTACAGGTAGAACTATTGATCTTATAACCCGGATAGTTCTTTCTGATATACTCTTCGAGAATGTCAGATACGACCAACACTTCATTCATTCCGTTATCTGCCGCTTTCATACAGAAATTGCAATAAGCATCTGACAGATCCTCCCTGGTCAATAAAGGATTTGTATACGTATATCTCACCGGGATTCCCTGCTTATTGATATTCTTTACGACTTCTGTAATAAACCGTGCATCACACTGGTCATCATTGCAGAAGCGCCCTCCTCCCCATAGAGAAGTCGGAAATTCTCCAAAGAAAGAAGCAATCTTTACTCCTTCCCTGAAATACTCAGGATGCAGTGACTGCAATCCTGTAAAAAACATATTCAAGGGATAATTATACCGTAATCCCGGTAAGTGAAATCTGACTTCCATACCCATCATGCCTTTCTCTTTCTCATAGCCTGTGCAAACTGATTCAGTGTAGATTCCATTTTATTTCTGATAAATGCCCTGGAATCGTCTTTTACCAGATAATACAGATAAGATTCTTTCACAAAATCCATGGGCATTCCACGTCCCACAATTTTGAAATTTACAAAACCCCTGTCCGCATACTCCCTTATCTGCTCCCTGGATATAAAAGAAGGGCGTTCCTTACATTCTTCAAATTTTCTTTCTCTTGTCTTATTAGGACACGGAAATGCTGCATCTATATCGTACTCCAGCTGCATCTGTGACTGCTGTCTGTAATGCTCGCTCCTCTTCGGGCATCCCGGATAACAGATTTCATTGACCAGAATCTCTACTTTATCCGCTTGTTTCCCAATGGCAGACAATACTTCTTCATTGTGATTCAGATCATAATCCAATACCACAAGAAAATAATCTTTATTTAATTCTTCCAGCAACCCATCCAGACCTGTGATTCTCTTGGTCGTAGAAGAAATAAGCTTAAAGCCTGGATACTGCCTGCGGATATATTCCTCCAGCACGGGCCGGTTCACCAGCACCTGATTCATCCCGTTATCGGCTTCCTTCATGATCAGATTGCAGTAGGTATCATATATGTGCTTCTCTTCCAACAGGGAGTTTGTCCATGTGAACCGGACAGGAACTCCTCTGTCATTATATAATTTCAGGATAGCCCTGATGTCTTTTATCCCTGTAATACCAAATACTGCACGTCCTCCATTCCAGACAGCGCCGGGAAAAGTGCCATAGACAGAGCCGATACAATATTTCTCTTCAAAGCAATCCGGATAATCTTTCATCAGATTCATCAATACCTGATTCAATAACCTGAAATAACAAAACCCCGGCAAATGCCAATATATCTTTTTATCCGCCATATTCCCATTCATCCTTTCAGAACTATTCTGTCTGCTGTGCATATTTTACAAAGGCATCCGCAATATCCTGATCGAACCAGGTAAGATTCTTCCTGTCAAATAAACCAAACTGTTCACCGGAAGTATTATAAATTCCATTGTCCCACCATACACAGGGGATGCCGTATTTATTCGCTGTTTCCATATAATCAGCCAGCCATTTCAGCACTTCCTCCTGATTGGATACCGTGTTGCCGTCTGCATCCTGAAAAACCTTATGGACAGCACCGAATTCCGTAATTATGACAGGTACGCCCTTCTGTATCAGTTCTTTATCCACCAACTGCATATTGGATATGATATCTTTCTTCAAAGTGCCATTCCATACATTGATGCTGCCGCCTTCCGGCTCATATGTAAAATAATATGGGGTATACAGATGTACTGCCACTGCAATATGCTCATCCTGTGGAATCTCCAGTTCCACCATCGTATTATATGTGACCGAATTGCCATATGGACATATGATTAATGTTCTCGTCTCATTCTTACCGCCAACAGCTCTCACAGTGTCTACAAATGCCTGATTCAGAGTGTTCACTGCCGCCCTTCCATCTGCATCACCACCGGACCATTCCTGCGCAGAGCCCTTGATTCTCGGCTCATTCATTCCCTCAAAGAGCAGATGTTCATCATAATCTGCAAATCTCTCAGCAATCTGCTGCCAGATGGCACACAGTTCATTCTGTACCTCATCCAGACCATCAGACTGAGGTTTCAACCAATAATCCGGCTCATGGTGCGTATCTAAAATGACATACATGTCACAATCCAGTGCATACTTTACTACTTCTTCTACTCTGTCCATCCATGCTGCATCTATCGTATATTCCGGTTCTGCTGACACATGCTTACTCCAGGTCACTGGAATACGCAGTGTGTGGAAGCCCTCCTGCGCAATCGCCTGTATCATCTCCGGTGTTGTCTTTGGATTCCCCCAGCTCGTTTCACTCGTCAGATCTGCGCTGGCATGCGCATCCAGTGTATTTCCAAGATTCCACCCTGCTTTCATATCATTAAGCAATGCAAAAGTCTCGCTGCGGTCAATGACTGCATTCTCCTGCTCTGCTGTTGTTATCGTTTCCAAGGTCTGTTCTGTTTCACTTTCTGTTTCATTTATTGTCTGTGTTACGGTCTCACTCTGTACTTCTGTTTCTTCTACCATATCTGATTGTACCACTCTGTCTGTCACTGTCTGCTGTGCTCCACATCCACATACTGCTGCCATTGTTATTATGCCTGTAATCACTGCTATGATTCTGCGCTTCATCTTTTTCCTCCTCCGGAAAATGTACACAAGAAGGATGATGCCGGAAACATCACCCTTCTTATATAACTTTTATTTACTTATTTGCTTGTTCCAGGTAGGAAGCCCATTCATTTCTGACTGCTTCTGCTGCCTGTGCAGGAGGATTATCAATGGTGCATCCCCATAAGAACTGCTCACCTAATGATAAGCCAGGAATCATATCATGATATGTAGTAAATCCATTCTCACACATTCTTGCAATTGTAAGATCTACAGATTCTGTGTCTCTGAAGGAATCATAGTATCCGGAAAGTCTGTCATTATAATCTTCATAACCCGGAACCCGATTGGTATATGCATTCAATGCAAAAGCAATCTTCCATGCCTTATCAGCATCATAGCATGCAGGAATTGCATAAATGTTATCTGTATAACAGTTTCTGTAATCCTTGGCATTAGGTCCCTTAGGGAAGCATACAAAACCAAAGTCATCTTCCATATCTTTAAATTCGTTAGCTGCCAGATATGCCTGCCCTACAAGGAATGCACCATCACCGTTAGGGAATGCTGTCTTCCAGTAGTCCCACTCAGCCCCTTCAGGCATATACTTATACTTAGCCATCATATCCAGCGCCCAGTTAAGTGCCTGCAGAGTCTCGTCTGATTCCAGCTTATTGACATACTTGCCATTTTCCATGCCGATATATTCTGCATCATTGGACCATACCGCTTCGTTCTTGGTCTCACTGTCATCTGTTACCAGTGCCCAGCGGTCTGTTACACCATCATTGTCTGTATCGGCTGTAATCGTCTGGCAGAGTTCTTCGAACTTATCCCAGGTCCATTCTCCGCTTTCCTGCCACTTGTATATGTCATCAGGATTAATGCCTGCTTCCTCTAACAGTCTCTTATTGAAATACAGACCTCCACGTGGTTCAGGGATCTCGGGGCTGCATCCATAGATAGAATCACCCTTGGAACAAAGCTTATGTACGCCACCTTTCCACTTATCCTGTGAAAAGTCAAGGCAATCCAGAGTAGCCAGATCATACATCAATCCACTGTTCATGGCAGATACAAATTCTGCACCCTGACGCAGAATCCATACATAATTCTCGTCACCACCTGTAGTTGCGTAATTCAGGAAATCTTCAGGAGTAGAACCCCAGTCACTGATTGCGACCTGCTTGATCTTGAAATTATAGGTATCCTGTACCCAGTCTCTGTATTCCTGACGTGCTTCTTCATAGGCATTCTTAGGCTCTTCTTCTTCTCCGGAGCTCCACCAGTCACGAATGATAATCTCCATACCACCTAAATCATACACGTTGCCATCAGCATCCGTCAAGGCAACAGGTCCTTCTTCCTCTGGTTCTACTGTAATTTCTGATTCTGTTGTCTCAGTTTCAGCAGTTGTTGTCTGCTGATCTACTGTTGTGTCAGCAGGTGCCTCTGTAGTTGCTGCATTTCCCCCACAGCCCGCAAGGCTCATTGTCATAGCTGCAGTCAATGAAGCTGCCATGACCTTGTTAAACATTTTTCTCTTCATCTTGAAATCCTCCTTCTTATATATAAACCTGTGCTGATTTACAGCGCAGTATTTACTCATTCCTATGTACTTACATCTTAATACCGGAACTGCTCAAGCTCTCTACAAATCCCTTCTGTGCGAACAGATACAGAATCAGCAGTGGAATAATGACCATCAATGTACCGGTGGACACGATACAGTTGGTGTAGCCTACAGATGCACCACCAGGAACTTTCATTGTATTTACCATCCAGGCATCCATTCTATCTGCAATTACTGCCAACTGTGTAGACAACAATTTGATATTACCAAGGAACATCTTGGAATAAAAACCATCTGTCCACTGCCATACAAAAGAGAACAGGAAGCAGGATGTCAGGATTGGTTTGGCATCCGGCAGCATAATGCTGACAAAAGTACGAAGCGTGCCACATCCATCTACATAAGCTGCTTCTTCCAGTTCCTTGGGAATATTACGAAAGAACTGTCTTATCATAAAGATATACAAGCCATTCTTTAGTCCCATACAGCCTGCACTCATCAGATAATAAGGCAGGATAGAACCTCTCAGGTTAATTGTCTCGCCTCTTATCAGCTTATGCAGTCCGAAGATATCGAAATATCTGAAATGCAGATGCAGGGAAGTGGAGATTGTCTGTGGTGGAATGATAATAACCATAATGACACAGGCAAACCAGAACTTCTTTAATGGGAATTCAAATCTGGCAAATCCATATCCTACCAGCGTGCATACTGTAATCTGCAGCACTGCGATAGATAATGATACTATCGAAGTGTTTAGTAAAGATTTTGCATAGTCCATGAACTTGGCACACAATTTATAATTTGCCGTTGTGAAATGTTCAGGAATATTGATGACCATTGCATTATACAAATCCTGTTCCTCCATGAAGCTGACTGATATCTTGGTCAGGATTGGCTGTAAAATCAGGAAACACATTCCAAACAACAGAATAGCCCTGATGATCCGTACTGCAATTTCCTTTGTCTTTTTCTGTAACAGATATCCACCAGACTTACGGTTTCTCTCCCAGAATCCCATCTGTGGGGTCTTATCTGCTTTATGTTTAGTCATAGTAATATACCCCCTTCGAGATAATGAATGAACTGACACCAATAATGACAATGACAATCAGGAAATAGATCCACGACATAGCTGATGCAAAACCATAATTAATATATTGTATCATCTGGTCACTGATCTTCTCCATGACCTGATTATCTGATCTCATACAGAAATCTACGATTGTATAGATCCAGTTTACCAGAAACAGGGAACTGATCATCGGAAAAGTAATCTTCCAGAGACTTTCCCAGGCTGTACAGCCCTCAATAGCCGCCGCCTCATACATATTGGTAGAAATCGTCTGCAGACCCGACAAAAAGATAATGATCTGGATACCGGATGCAATAGCGACATCATAGATTCCATCTACAATGTCAAATACCTTCTCAAATGCGGATGCACCAATACCGGATGTCAGAAGAATACTTTTGATTGCATCTGTTACACTGGTAGTGCTGGTGGTCTCTTCCACCATATTCTGCACACTGGCAAGCAGTGCATTGTTGCTCTCTACCCCAAGGATTACACCGGATGAGAGAATAACCGGAAGGAAGAAAATAGCTCTTACCAGTGCTCTACCCTTGAATTTCTGGTTCAATATCAGTGCAACAAAGAAGCTGAATACCATGATTGCAAGTGAGTTTATACACATTCTGGAGATTTCTTCCACAAGAAGTCTGTTAAATTCTGTATCAATTGTGAACGCCTGTATGTAATTGGCAAGTCCTTTGAATACATTGTGGATACCATTCGGGCTTACTTCTACAGTACAGAAGCTCATATATAAAGACTGAAAAAGCGGTTTTACCATAAATGCCAGAAAACCAATGATAAATGGTGCGATGAACAGATAACCCGAAATGGCTTTTCTTCTCTGAAGACCCGCTACTTTACTTTGTTTCTTCATAATCAAAATCCTTTCTTCCCTATTTCTTCACAAAATAATCTCTCATGGGAACCACGTCACCTTCAGGTATCTTTACATCATCATAACTGTAATTTACATATACCCTGGTTCCATCTTCATATTCTGTGCAGGTCACTTTATCTGTTATCATTGTATGATTCGTGATCCTCTGGTTAAAAGTATGACCTAATTCCTTATTGTACCTGTCATAAATCTCCAGCATTTTGTCATGCCATGCATCATACTCAATTCCAAAATACTTGGTATACAAAGTATTCTGCAGGGTAAATTCGCTTTCATCCATAAAGGTAAATGCAAGACCTGCACCATACTCTGCTGACTGTAGAAGTTCTTCTTCGTAATTCTGCGTCATATTCAATGGCTGTCCAGTATAATTTACATATCCATGGATTGCCATCTGATATACTGGGGCTGTACCATCCAGAATCGAATAATCAGACCCGTTGAGATCCATATTAGTCACAATATTGCTATAAGGCACTGCATAATTATTACCCATATTGATCATTACCTTGACACCACTGTCCCTGATTGCTTTCAGCTTGGCTTCCTGTGTCTGCAGCACCTGCTGTCTGCTGACCGGGTTCTTCTTGTAATAATCAGAATTCAGCTCTATGCCAATCTCCTGGAAAGATACGTTAGCCTCATACTGACCGGCTGCCTTCACCAGATTATCAGCCATTTGGGATGCCAGCGATGCTTTCAGCAGATAATGCGGCTTCTGCTTCTCTCTCTTGGCATATGTAACGGTAGAGTATGGATAAATCTCTGCCTTATCCTTGCTGACAAATCGTGCAGAATCCGTAAATACCCAGAATCCGTCAAATAAGTTGCTGTCATATGCATAATCCGTAATACCATCCAGATACAGGTCAATCTGATTATCTGATGCATATTCAGCCAGCTTCTTCAGATTCTTCTTACCTCCAAGCGCCGTTACTGGTTTTGCTTTTTTGAGAATCTTCTGTTGTACGCCACCATTCATCCAGCCTGTAAGCTTAACTGACATATTGGTGATACCATCCTGTCTGAGCTCTTCTATGATCTGCTGTGCTTCCTGGAAACTGGTCAGTTCAAGAGGTCTGGACATCGGGATTCCTGCTACTTGTTTGATCTTATCTACAGCACCAACAATCTCTATGACTGTAGGTGTCTGTGTATCTTCACTCGGTGTAAGATAATCTCCTGAGATATTCTCCAGATAATTACGGTAAACACCTGCCATGTCCGCATAATTATCAGAATTTAAGAAGCTGTAGCTCTGTACCAGTGTTTCATCCGGAAGGGATTCCTGATAGACATACATCTTGCCTTCATATCTGTCTCCCATTTCATACTGGTCTCTGTGAGCCAGTGTATACTGGGCGCTGACACTGTTATAGCTGGAGCTCTTACCGCTGATATCTGCCATAACTGCCGCATAAGGCGCTCCTTCTTCCATTACACAGAGGAAAGAAGAACCATTTCTTGCAATTCCAAATGCATTGAAATATGTCTCTGTCTCATGCACAACTGCTTCTCTGTTCTGCGCATGATCCCAGCCATACATATTTGCGTAATAGCTGTTCTGTGCGGTCTTGCCATTATTGAAATTGATCAATGCACCACCGCCTTCGGGTACGAGCATATATCCTTCATCTTTTGTACTTCCGGCTCCAAAGTAGGGAAGAACATTCAGGTAGTAGATAGGATAATTCTCCTTATATTCGATTTCCTTTAACGGAACTTCTACTACCAGCTTATCTCCATCCAGCCTGTATATCACATTGACGTTGAATACCGGCTTTTCGGAAGTTCCCAGGCTTCCAGCGAGTTCTTTATCTGCTGTATATTCTTCATAGGTATATCCGGCTGCTGCAAAGTATTCTTCCAGCTTACCTTTGATATTATCCTTTGTGGTATCACGCAGGACATAGATAGGCGTTGTCTCCAGCAGTGGATAAGATGCAAGAAGCTCCTCTTTATTGTCTTTCTTTCCAAGCTTGTTGATATCGTACTTCTTATAGTACTCCAGTGTTCGCGTGGAAGCGTCCTTATCCATATTCTTGAGGAAAGCATCCATACGATCCTTCTCAATCACCGTAGGAATCACAAATTCTTTATCCGTATCTCCTATGGAATAAAAGACTTTGATATAGTCATCACCTTTTTCTATATCATAGATTCCTTTTTCCATGCTGTATGCATAGTTATTAAAAAGCGTATCTACACCGTTTTTGGTACTGTAGGTCAGCAGTAGTGTGGATTTCAGTTTCTCTTTATCCAGTTTCAATGCCAGTTCATCATCATCGGCATCCTGCGGATTGGAATACCAGACTGCTCCATTCTCCTTCACTTCCACAGAGAACTGCGTGCTGGTCGAATCCATTCTCATGATCAGCTTGTCATTCTCTAATACGATGTCCTCTTCAGGACCCTCATAACCATTGACCTTAATAACTTCTACCGGTTCCGGTTCATCCTGATACAAGGCAGTTACCAGTATCCCTGCCATGATTATGAGGAAAAGAATAAAAGGACCTATTAAACTTTTTATTTTTGTCTTCATGATATCTTCTCCCTCGCTACATTCTAAACAGTATTTCCTTGCCGATTGAAATGAAATATGCAATTCCCTGACTGATCATGCTGAAGAACAGCAGAAGGATAAATACCATGACCAACATTGCAAAACCCGTAGCTACTGTAAAAAGCAGCGTTTTGCTCATTTTATACTCATGAATCTGGGACATGGCAGCCAGAATCAGCAGGGCTGCCCAGATAATGGAAATCACACTTACTACAGAATAGAACTCAGCTTCATCCACAGTTACCACATTGCTGAACAGTATCAAAGGAAACTGAATCAATGGGTAGGGTGTCATACCATAGCAGGTTGCCATATAAACCTGTGATAATCTGCCTTTTCCATCAAAAAGAGTCGTTAATCCCCAGTTACCCACGCACCATAATGCCAGTGGAAACAGAATGCTTGCCAGATACAGGAATATATTGACTTTTGGCCAGTATACCTTGTTAAAAATAAAACTCGTATACTGTAATTTCATAATTCTGACGATCAATGTCAGAATCAGTATGGTATTTGCTGCAGCAATGGAACCTCTCTTCTCATGTGTCAGATCCCAGAATCCATCAAAAGGATGGGTAATGCAGTACAATGCGAATTTCAAACTCTGAATATAATTTTTCATTCCTGCCTCCTATTCCTTCTCATCCCGGAAGATATCTGCACGGTCTATCTCCTCTTTGATGGCTTTGATTTTACCTGCTGCCAGCGGTACACACAGTACCAGAACAACAAGAGTAAATATGATCACTATATGATCCTCTACCCACTCTTTCCTGTACTGCTTGAATGCCTTGGAGTAGTTATCATCATCCAGTTTCAATTTAAAATACTTGATAGCTTCGTGATACTGTTTCTGGCGAAGCAGGGAACGTCCGATCCCGATATACGCCAGATCATAGTTACCATTCATATCCATGACCTGCTGCCAGCTTGTACCTGATTCTTCATAATCACCATTCTGGAACTGTTCAATGGCATCATAGATCTTATTGCCATACTCCGTTGGTGTGAACAATGTCAGACTGTTATCCAGTGAATCAAGCACCAGCAGATCATGCCCCATATGTTCAAGTGCAGCGGGCTGCTTGAAATATCCATCCATATTACCGTTTCCGCCAAAGCAATATAACATTCTTCCCTGGTCATCATAGCCGAAGATTCTTCCTCTTGTCTTATCCAGACAGAAGAATACGTCATTGTCCATTGCTGTTACATCTGTAAACAGAGAAGGTCCTTCATAACCGCCACCTGATCCCCAGTACAGATCACCGATGATATAATAGTCACCATTTCTGACAAGGATGTCATTTCCCATCAGGTTCAATCTTCTGACAGGATCCGCTGCACCACTGTCCAGATCATGCTCAGATACATTAGTCGTACATGCATAGATAAATCCTTCATAGTCCATATATACATTGTCATACTCTGTTGGTACGAAGGATTCCATCTTAGCTCTCTGTTCCTGCGTTGCCAGCTTCTTCCATATATAATCAGTCCAGTTATATGTTACCGGTGTTGCTCCTACAAAGCCTGAAAATGCAGCATCATTTTCATATTTGATAAGACCTTTATTCGCATTGGTCGCTACACAATAAACTCTACCTGCACTATCTACTGCAATCTTGGTTGGCAGAAAGCTCAGTGACTGGTCAAAGGTAGCATCTGCCGGCTTGGTAAATTCCAGTACGAACTGTCCATCATGATCCATTTTGACGATTCGATTATTATTGGTGTCCGCTACATAGAGATAGCCATCCTGTGATACCGCAATATCCGAAGGTCCCTGAAATTCCTTATTTGCCACATCTCCTGTCATGTGATCAATCACACGTACCAGTTCGATTGTGTCTTCATCTTTACGTTCCAGCTCCAAAATCCTGTTATTGCCGGTATCGCACAGATATATCATATTGCCGGTTACGAACAATCCCTGAGGTGCACTCAGTTTCTTATCCAGTCCCAGCTCCACATCTGTATACACAGCTACTGTCTTGTATGCATCAGGAGAATACTGTACATCTCCCCAATAATCATACCCATAGGTATATCCCGTCTCCGCATGGACTACCATGCAGCTTCCTGTCAGCGTGACCACGCTCAATGCCAGGGCAGCCATTCTTTTCATTATTTTCTTCATATGACACCTCTATCCCTAATCCTTCAGACCAGAACTGGCCATGGTCTCCAGAATCTGGCTTTCAGAGAATATAAATATCGCAATCGGAACAATCATTACTACTACCAGTACGGCTGCTCCCTGTCCTGTTCTGGCAATACCACCGCTCTGAATCTGCTGCAATGCATAAACCAGAGTCTTACGTTCTTCTGAATAAATAAAGGTCGCTGCCTTGTTATTCCACAATGCCTGAACAGAAAAGATGATCAGTGTCATCCATGCAGGTTTTACATTTGGCATTACAATATTGGCAAATACTTTCCATTCACTTGCTCCGTCAATCTTAGCTGCCTCAATAAGAGAGGTAGGTAATCCCTCCATGAACTGTTTCATCAGGAAAAGTCCCATAGGAGATGCAAAGGCAGGAATGATGATTGCCCAGTAAGTATCAACCCATCCCAGTGCATTGATGATCAGATAATTGGGGATTGCTGTAACATATCCACTGAACATCATTGCTACCGTTACCAGCCTGAAGAATGTCTTTCCTCCCGGGAAATCATACTTGGCAAGCACGAAAGCCGCCATGGAAGCTATGATCAGATGTCCTGCTGTACCAACTCCTGTAATAAATACCGTATTGAACAGATATCGTGAGAATGTCACCCAGGATTTGCCCATTGTTACGAACAGATCCGAGAAGTTATCCAGTGTAGGATTCTGTGCAAATATCCTTGGTGGGAACATAAATAATTCATCCAAAGGTTTTAAGGCACTGCTGACTGCATATACAATAGGAAATACCATAACCATTGCCACGAGCAGCAGAAAGAAATATAAAAGGATATCTCCCCACACAGAACGGTTCGGTTTTCTTCTCTTGATCAGTTTTTTGTGTTGTCTTGTTGTTTTATCCATATTATTCTTATTTTTACTCATATCAGGTTCCCACTCTTCTTAACAGACTTTGAATTGCTTTGTTACACAGGATCATGATCAGGAATAGTATTGTGGCAATCGCTGATGCATATCCCATTTCAAACCTTGAATAACCATAGTCAAACAAGTGTGTAACCACCGTTCTGGCTGCATAATCTGTACTTGGATATCCACACAGAGCCATCGTTACATCACACACACCAAATGCCTGTGTAATGGACATGACCGCTCCGAACATCAGCATAGGTTTCATATTCGGTAAAGTGATGTACCACAGCTCCTGCCATCTGTTCCTGATACCGTCCATATAACCGGCTTCGAACTGTGCTCTGTCAACACCCTGCAGACCGGCTACAAAAGAAAGGAATCCTGTGCCAAGGCTCATCCACAGAATGACCAGCATACAGATTGGAAGCATATACTTAGGATTGATGAACCACAGAATCGGTGAATCAATAATTCCAAGCTTCATCAGGAAAGCATTGACGTAACCATATGCATCACCTCTGAAGAATACGGAGAATATGACATAACAATTACCTGCAATGGATGGTGCATAGAAGACAACGACTGCCACACTTCTGACCCATCTGGGCAGTTCATTGATCAGCCATGCAAAAAGGAATGACATAATATATCCAAGAGGACCGGTGATCACTGCAATCAGCAGTGTATTCTTAATACCAATCAGGAATATATCATCCTCCAGAATCAGACTGATATAATTGGAAAGGCCGATAAATCTCGGCTTTTCCAAAATGTTGTAATAGGTAAAGCTAAAGAAAATTGATGATATTACCGGCAAAATCACAAATAAACTAAACAGGATCGCATAAGGCGCCAGAAATACATAGCACATCTTACTACGCTTTGCCTTTTTCCATGCCACCGACATATTATGCCTGCGAAGCATGACATACTTCTTCAGATATTCTTTCATGATAATAACCAAACCTTTCCTAATCTACAGGGAGACCGAATTCGATACGCTTCTTCGTGATTTCCTCATCTATCTTGATGGAGTAATCAATAATAGTCTCTCGTGGATCGTCTTTCTCATTAATGACCTTACGAATCGCGTTGGTAATATGACGGCCTGTATAGTATCCACCAGGTACCTCTCTGATACCTACTGTCTGATCCCACTGGTCATTGAGTACTGCGATATCATCTGCGCTCCATGCCAACTGGACGAAAGCGTCCTTATTGGCAGTTGCATATCTGGCTGAAGAACCAAGCAGGGCTTCAATCTCACGTCCGAATCTTACCTGTGTATCTGCATCTGCCCACCATTTCATGAATTCCCATGAATTGTTACGAAGCTGCTCATCCTCTGTTTTGACCATCATGGTAGCACTTCCTGTAATGAAATCCGAACGGTCAATATAAGTCCTTCCATTTCCATCTGTTGTCTCTGTGCCTGGAATCAGCGTAAAATCCCACAATCCTCTGATCTCAGGTGCTGATACCATTAATGTGTTATATATGGAATAAGAAGCTATACCTATCGGCATTTCTCCCGAACGGAATCTGCTGACAAAATCATAAATAGTAGGTGTTCCATAATCATTAAAATATCTTACATAATCATCAAAAGCCTGCACTCCTGCTTCACTGTTGACAACCGTTCTGGTTCCTGCCTCGTTATACATATCTCCGCCATACTGGTATAAAAGGCTGAAATACATAGACAAGTCCGGTGCATTGGAAGCTACTGATGTAGAAGCGGATGCAGTAGCACTGCTTCCTGCCGCTGTTGGAATGGCAATCGTCATGTTATTTCCCTGAATGGTAGGAAGCATCTCGATCAGCTCCTGCCAGGTATTGGGTATCTCCAGTCCCAGCTCTTCCAGAACATCCTTACGATAGAACATTACATTGAAATTCTGTGTCTCCGGGATACCATATATATGGTCATCCAGCCTGTACTGCTCATAAGAGCTTGCCGTATAATGTGACAGAACATCCTGAAGGTCTGAGAACTGGCTAAGATCTTCTGCTGCATTACGCAGCGCATAATTCACAGGCTGATCTGCTCCAACCGAAAGCACTACATTAGGTCCTCTGCCGGCTACAACTGCATTTAACAGGGCATCTGCCGCTACAATTTCTACGTTGACTTTAATTCCCGTATCAGGAGTGAAGGTATCATCTACCATGGATTTCAGAATTGTACCCTGATCTCGTCCAGTCAGAATCCATACCTTAATGACTCCCTCATCACCTTCTTCGTATACGTCTCCGACTGCATCATAATCAACAACGAAGGATGCTGCGAAAGATTTCATTTCGTGCCATGCTTTTGCCATTGCACCTGCCTTTTCCACCTTGATCGGTGCATTGATGCCACTGACTACAAAATAGTCCACATCCAGTTTGGTTGCACTCATATTAAGAGATGCCGTACCAAGCGCTGTAATGTTATCCTTAAAAGTCGTAAACTCCAATGTAATCTTATTAGGATTCTTCACGAAACGTTCCAGCTGCTGTGCAACAGTCTGTGCCGTTGCGATATTGTCCGCTTTCTGTCCGCTGTATGCCACCATCTCATCTACAATCTTATACAAACGTTTGGATTCCAGATCCATAGCTTCTATTACTTCCGGATAAACCTGCTGAATATTATAATCTCGGTATTTGTCCGGCTGCACACCTGTATAAATCAGCAATTTACGGTAAATCTGGTTCAGTCTGTATATGGAATCTTCCAATTCTTCCAGAATGGAACCCACACCTCCAAGTGTTGCTTCAAGTCTTAATGTGTGTGTTCCTTCTTTTAAATAGAATTGATAGGGCGTTCCTTCTTCATCTGTAAGTGTCATACAGTTCCAGTCATTCTCGTATTCAAAGGAAATCTCCTTCATTTCCGAAAAAGGAATCTCTCCATCTATGTACACGCTTCTGCTTGAAATACTTCCTCTTGCATAATTCTGGCGAGCTTTGATCATAAGATTGTAATATCCGTCTTCCGGGACTTCAAAATTCCATTCAATCCACTGTCCTGCACTTCTCCATGCCTCACCGCCCACATAATTCAATACCGTATTGGTCACACTGTTTGGCTGTGTGGTTGGTGATGACCTGTCATACTTAGCATACAGTGAAGATTCTGAACGCAGCGTGGAGTCTTCACCCTGCACGATCTGCTGATAGGAAGTTCCTGTCTCTGTCATATTGACACCCGGCTGTTTCTCCAGATAAGCCTGATAATCATCCATATCCTGTACACTCTTCAGTTCCAGGCTTTTGAGGATCATAGGTTCATTCTCTGCTTCCAGAGTCAGCTCATTTATTCCTTTTTCAAAATAAAACAGATACGGTTCTGCTTCATATCCTCTGTCATCCCTGAAGTATGCCTTCTGCCAGGCAAATACTTCTTTCTGTGTAGGTCTTATCTCATTGCCCTGATTATCGACTTTCACCTCACCACCATCAGTCCATATTCTGGAAAAGGTAATGTTACGTGCCGACTCAAATGGAATCTCTCCATTGATATAAACAATTCGTTCTGCAACTACACCTCTTGACTCAGGAATCAGATATTCTGTATACAGATTATAATAACCGCTCTGAGGTACATTAATCTGCCAGGTAACTGTAGAATCAACACCTGTATACAATGCCTCATCTACACCTTCATAGGAAGTATACCTCTCAACATCTTTAGCTGATGTATAGTCAAACAGCTCAATGTTTACATTTTCCTGCGGTCTGACGCTGGAATCATGTCCTGCGATATATCGGATGTATGTTCCTGCCCTCTCCATTCCCTTAATGTCCGATGTCAGATCTGTTCCTTCATATTTCTCATGGAAATCAGTGACCTTATCCTGTGGCAACAGAACGGCTGTTGTCACAATTGCTGCAAATACTGCAATTCCGACTCCCCACTTTTTAACAGAATTTCTCATAGATTCCTCCACACCTTCGGTAATTCTTATAGTAATGATACGTTTTGTCGTATTTCGATTATGTTAATTGCTATATTATACATTTTGAATGCATTATACCACTCAATTATTGCCTTCTTCATCCTATTCCTTGCTATTTTTAAGCAATAATTAGTAAAAAACTTTGATTCTCTCCCACTTAATGTCAATATCCTCTCTAATATTGCTAATTGTTCTTTGAATTTTGCTCTCTTGTTTGTGCATTATTTACTTCTTGAATGATTAATGATAGAATCCCAGTAATCATTTAGCACTATACCTGAATTTACATATTTTCATATTATAGAAAAGAAAGGAACAAATCGTGGACAAATTTTCAAACGAAGAAATTATTACTTTTTCTGAATATTCTTCCCTGCGGATATGGTACAATGATATTCCAAAAGGTTATCCTGCACACTGGCATACTGTATTGGAAATCATCCTTTCCGTTGATAATTACTATTATGCCGAGGTAAATGGTATCCATTACAGGATCATGCCAGGTGAGATTCTGATCATTCCTCCGGGTATGATGCATGAACTGACTGCCCCTCCCACCGGAGCAAGGCTGATCTATCTTTTTGATATTTCCATTCTCTCCAGAATGAAGAGTTTCTCCGGTATTCAGTCTCTTCTGGTCAGACCCATATTTATATCCAGGACAACATACCCTTCTATTTATGAAGACATGTATTCTCTTTTGATGCAGATGCAGACAGAATATTTTCATAACAATGAATACGCAGAATTAACGATCTACTCTCTGCTGATCCAGTTCTTTGTGAACCTGGGGTATCACCACATTCATGTGCAGGATATCTTCCCTAATGTCCGACCTACCAAGCAGAAAGAATATGTACGTAAGTTCAATCAGCTTCTTCATCATATTGAAGAGCATTACATGGAAGATCTTGATCTGGATACGCTTGCTGAATCCGTAGGTTTCAGCAAATATCATTTCCTGCGTCTTTTCAAGCAATACACTGGAACTACGCTCGGCGAATATACGACGCTGTACCGGCTGAAAGTTGCTGAAAAATTACTGTGTGACCCCAACATCTCCATTACAGATGTGGCTGCACAGTCTGGTTTCTCCAGTATCTATATTTATTTGATAACTTTCCAGTAGCATACCAGAGAACAT
>ERZ773157.353-NODE-353-length-56382-cov-10.982797_pt1 | contig 56382 bp, 48 predicted proteins | sample MGYA00511480_ERZ773157 | MGnify/ENA primary metagenome ERZ773157 (study PRJEB29015, sample SAMEA2737863) | human gut metagenome | biome: human gut; feature: human-associated habitat; material: faeces | place: China | collected 2012 ... | reverse complement strand
GTTGCCCCAAACCCCACAAGGGACGCTGTCCCTTGACCCTGCAAGGGGGAATCCCCCCTTGACCCCTTTTCGCGATTGAGTTGGTCTCTTCTTCATGCTTTGCCCGCGTGTTTATCCTTTTTGGGCTTCGCCAAGCCTTTTTTTACTTCCTCTTATAACAACTTAATTAACATCGTCTTCTGCTCATCCATCTCCACAACCACCAAGCCATCCTTCTCCAGCTGCTTCATCACATCCGAAAACCGCTTAAACCCGATACTCCGCTCCGTAAAATCCGGATACGACGTCAATATATCCGCCTTCAAAATCGACGGATTCACGCGCTCAAATCCCCCGTCCTTATACGCCTGCAGCTGCGCCGCGAACGCCTCCCGCCAGTTATCCTTCGTCAGCTGCGGGCGACCTTCCGCCGATTCCGCGCTGTTCAGATTGACCATCATATTAAAATTGTCATTCTTCACGCGCAGTTCGCCGAACCGCTGGCTCAATTTCGTCAGCAGCTTCCCGAACGACGAGCAGCCGTAGGACTTCTCGTTGAAGTCCGGGCGCAAGCGCAAAAGAATCCCCTTCAGTTCCGATGCGTACATGCCGTCCGTGTCGGCGGACTCCTCCAGAATGGAGACAATCAGCTTGTTCAGCTCAGCTTCATCAGCAGCTTCCTCGGTAGATGCGCGATGCTTCTTCGGGGCAGCGGGAGCGACAGTTCTGCCGCTCACGCCCTCCAAGAACTGGAACTCATTGCAAGCGTTGATAAATACGGTGCTGGCGGCTTCGCTTCGGCTGATACCCAGCACGAATTTGCCCATGCTCTTCAAGCGCCCAACGAGGGGGGTATAATCGCTGTCGCCGGAGACGATGCAGAACGAGTCGATGAGCGGGTTGGTGAACGCGACTTCGAGGGCATCCACGACAAGCTGGATATCAGCGTTATTCTTCTGCGCGATGCCGTAGCGCAGGGACGGCACGACGGTGAAGGTATTGCTGAGCAGCAGCTCTTTAAGGTCAGAGAAGCGGTCGGTATAGCCGTAGACCTTGCCCAGCAGAATATCGCCGCGGATTTTGACCTTTTCGAGGATAGAGTTGAGGGTCGGCACTTTCGCGCCGCAGTTTTCGAGGTCAACAAATATTGCAAATTTTGCCATAGTGATAATTCTCCTATTGCTGCAGTGGGCAGCGTACTATGATGATGATTGATTTTGATTGACTTGATTCCTGCAAGATTTTTTGCAAGGGGGAAATCCTTGTATCAGATTCGGAACGTGAACCTATCTCCACGAATCAGCTGATAGGACGTGTGGAGCGGCCTGCCATGCTGGTCGAACACAACCTCCCGCAGCAGCAGCAGTGCTTGACCGGGGTCAACTTCCAGCAAACGCGCCTGTGCGTTCGTCGCGTAGTGCAGGCTGATTTCGTGAATCCCGCGCTTGGGCGTAATGCCGCGCCCTTCCAATACTGCGTAAAGCGATTGGCTCAAATCCGCTTGCAGCAGGTCGCTGTACGCCAACGGGAAACTGTTCGTTTCCAGCATCACCGGCACGCCGTCTGCCGTCCGCACGCGCTCAATCTCCACCACGCGGTCATCCGGCAGTTCCAGTTCGCGCTGGGTGCGCTCATCCGCGTGGGACAGCTGCGCGTGAATCAGGCGCGTGCCGGGGGTAACGCCCTGCATCCGGCAGCACTCGTGGAAGCTGTTGATGTCCCGCAGGTCACGGCATAGCTTGGGCGTGCAGACGAACGTGCCCTTGCCCTGCTGCTTGCGCAGAATTCCCTCGTCCGTCAATTCGCTGATGGCGCGGCGGACGGTCACGCGGCTGACGCCATAGCGCGCGCACATCTCCTGCTCGGACGGAATCTGGCTTTCCGCCGGATACACGCCGCTGGACACATCGTCGCGAATGCGCGCCATCAGCTGGCGGTAGAGCGGTTCGGCGTTCGTAGGGATGAGCCGGTTCGTCATCAGAAATTCGCCTCCTGCGGGATTGTATACCCATTTAGTATAGCATTATTTATGCAAAAAAGCCATCCCCATTCTGGACAAAACATGTTCTATGGGGTAGAATGACAGGGAGAAATTCCATTCGGAAGGGAGCGATCAGCCATGCAGGACTTGACGCAGCGGAATCGCCTGAGCGCAACGGTCGTGCTGTACCATTCAGGCGTGGAGATGCTTTCGTGCATCCAGAGCTTTGTGGACAGCGACGTGTATCTTGACCTCTATGTGGTCAACAATTCTCCGGGAGACGCCTCGCTTTTTACCGCGCGTTGGAACTGCCCCGGCGTTCATTATTATCCCGTTCGGCGCAACATCGGCTATGGGCGCGCGAACAACCTTATCTTTCCCAAGCTGAAAAGCACCTACCACGTCATCTGCAATCCAGATGTGACCTTTGCGCCGGATGTACTGCGCCGGATGATTGAAGTGATGGACGAAACGGGCGCGACCATCCTCACCCCGCGCGTATTGAATCCCGACGGCACAGAGCAGTTTCTCCCTCGCCGTGAGCCGACGATTCGCCGTTTGCTTGCCCGCCGACTGAATTTTTCCGGCGCGCGCTGGCAGCAGCTTCGCAGCGACTACACGCTGGAGGGGCAGAACGTCAACGAGCGCATGAACGTGGCGTTTGCGACCGGGTGCTTCATGATGGTGCGCACGCACGTTATCGCCCAGCAGCTTGGCGGCTTCGACCCGCATTATTTTCTCTATCATGAGGACAGCGACCTCTCCCGCCGCGTGCTTGCAAACGGCGGCAGCATCCTCTACACGCCCGACATCTGCGTCACCCACGCATGGAAGCGCGACAGTGCCCACACCTTCCCTGCAACCCTCCACCACCTGAAAAGCACCATCCGCTATTTCAACAAGTGGGGCTGGAAATGGTAACGCGCAAGCCGCCGCTCGTGCTGTTGACGGCGTACAACGGCGCGGCGTACCTCCCGGCGCAGCTGTCGTCCCTGTGTGCGCAGTCGGTTTCCTTCACGGCGATTCTGCGCGACGACGGTTCAGCGGATGACACGCCCGCGCTGCTTGCCGCCCAATGCCATCAGGACGCGCGTTTCCGTCTATCGTCCACCAGCGGGGTGCACCTCGGCGCGGTCGGCGGATTCTTTGCGCTGATGCGGGAAGCGGCTGATTCCGGCGCACCTGTCGCCCTGTGCGACCAAGACGACATTTGGCATCCGGACAAGCTGACGCGCCTGCACGACGCCCTGTCCGACGCGGAAGCGCGTTTCGGGGCGGACACGCCGATTCTCGTCCACAGCGACGCGCGGATTGTAGATGCGGACGGGCGACCGCTGCACAGCAGCCTATGGCGGCATCAGGGGTGGAATCCGGCGGCGCAGTCCCTGCCGGAATTGCTGGTGCAGAACAACGTGACCGGTTGTCTGCTGATGATGAACGCGCCGCTATGCCGCCTATGCGCCCAGCATCAGCCGACGGGCGACCTGCACATGCATGACTGGTTCATTGCGCTGACGGCGGCGGCTTTCGGGCGCATCATCCCGATTCCGGCGGCGCTTGCGGACTACCGCCAGCACGGCACGAACGCCATGGGTGCAAGCACATCGGGGCTTCTCCGCCGCTCCCTGACTGCACTGCGCACCCCCGACCGCATCCGCGCGCGGATTGCCCTCTCCTACCGCAACGCCGCACAATTTCAGCAAGCGTACGGCGATTTGCTGCCGGAAGATGCGCAGAAGGTGTTGGCGGACTTCGCCCAGATTCCGAAGATGCGGAAGATGGCAAGGCTGCGCGCGCTAAGGAAGGGCGGATTTCGGATGCAGAGCAAGGCGGCACGGGCGGGGATGATGTTGTTTGGGTAATGCGCTGCTTATTCCGCGTACTTTTTACAACTTTCCCTTGCGCACACCGCGAAATAGGTGTAAAATAAGGATGTGTATTTTTCTGCCGAAAGGAAGGGAACGCTATGACACGACTGGAAACGCAGGTGCTTGACCTGCTCCGGGAGGACTGCCGTCTGCCGCTGGAAAAGCTGGCGGTGATGCTGGGCGTGTCCACCGAGGAAGTCGCGGAAACAATTGACAGTCTGGAACGCCGCCGCGTCATCCTGCACTACGCGCCCACCATCAACTGGGATTTGACCGACCGTGAGCGCGTGGAAGCAATGATTCAGGTCAGCGTGACGCCGCAGCGCGACATGGGCTTTGACGCTGTGGCACGCCGGATTTACCGCTTTGAGGAGGTCAAGAGCGTCTATCTGATGAGCGGCGGCTACGACCTGCTGGTGCTGGTGGAAGCCAAGAGCCTGAAGGAACTGGCGCTGTTCGTATCCAGCAAGCTGTCTACGCTGGAAATGGTCACGGGCACGCAAACGTCCTTCGTCCTCAAGCGCTACAAGGAAGAGGGCGTCATCTTCGACGGCAGCCAATCTGACAACAGGCTGGTGGTCTCGCCGTGAATTACGACCGCTATATCAACCAAGCCATCGCTGCCGTTCCGCCCAGCGGCATCCGCCGTTTCTTCGATATTGCCGCAACAATGAAGGACGCCATCTCCCTTGGCGTGGGCGAACCCGATTTCGTCACCCCCTATCACATCCGCAACGCCGCCATCAACTCCATCATCGACGGCGGCACGCAGTACACGGGCAACCGCGGTCTGCCGGAATTGTGCAAAGAAATCAGCGAATACCTGTCTGAGCGCTTCCACACCGACTACGACCCCAAGGCCGAAATCATGGTGACAGTCGGCGCGTCGGAGGCGATTGATATTGCCCTGCGCGCACTGGTTGGGCCGGGCGATGAAGTACTTGTGCCGCAGCCGAGCTATGTTTCGTACAGCCCGTCGGTGATTTTCGCGGGCGGCACGCCAGTCGGCGTGGAGACGACGGCGGACACCGAGTTCCGCCTGACCCCCGAAGCCCTCCGCGCTGCCATCACGCCGCGCACAAAGTGTCTGATTCTCCCCTACCCGAACAACCCCACCGGCGGCATCATGGAGAAAGCCGACTTGGAGAAAATCGCGCAGGTCGTCCGCGAAACGGGGATTCTGGTCATCAGCGACGAAATCTACGGCGAATTGACCTACGGCGACCGCACGCACATCTCCTTCGCGTCCCTGCCGGATATGTGGCAGTACACCATCACGCTCAACGGCTTCTCGAAGGCGTTTGCAATGACAGGCTGGCGCGTGGGCTACGCCTGCGGGCCGAAGGAAATCCTGTCGGTCATGCTGAAAATCCATCAGTATTCGATTCTCTGCGCGCCGCGCATGGGGCAGGTTGCCGCGCTGGAAGCCCTGCAGGCCGGACGCGCGAACGACTATGAGGATGTGCGCCGGATGCGCGACAGCTACGACCGCCGCCGCCGCCTGATGGTGGATTCGTTCCGCAAGATGGGGTTGGACTGCTTCGAGCCGCTGGGCGCGTTCTACGTTTTCCCCAGCATCAAAAAGACGGGATTGGACAGCGAGACGTTCTGTGAGCGGCTGCTGAACGAGTACAAAATCGCGACTGTCCCCGGCACCGCGTTTGGCGAGTGCGGCGAGGGACACATCCGCTGCTCCTATGCCACGGGCGTGGAGAAGCTGAACATTGCGCTTGAACGCATGAGCGAGTTTGTCGACAAGTGCGGGAAGTAAGGGAAACCCAAGGGGCGTTGCCCCTTGACCCCAGCAGGGACTCTGTCCCTGCACCCTGCAAGGGAGTTCCTCCCTTGACCCTTTTTCGCGATTGAGTTGAGCGCACTTGCATACTTCTCCCGCGTGCTTATTGGGAAAACCCAGTTTTCCGCAAAAAAGGCTACTACTTTACCATGGAGGTTCCAAAATGCGCCGAATAACAGCCCTGCTGCTGATGCTCCTGCTGCTCCCCGGACTCGTTGCCGCCGAGGACGACTTCGACCTCGATGACATTCTCTCCGACGCTGACCCCGATGTGGTCAAAAACACATACAGTCAGCCGGGCAACGCAGACGACATCCTGCTCGACGAGAATAATGAGCCTGTCTCCATCTACGAGGAGGACGGCTCGATTCTCATCACGCTGACCGCAACGGGGGACTTCACCGTCGGCGGAGACAGCCGAAAGTCCACCAGCATCTGGATGAATGAGCTGAAGAAGCACGATAACGACTACAACTTCGCCCTTGCGAACGTCCGCGACATTTTCCTCGCCGATGACCTCACCATCGTCAACTTCGAGGGCACGCTGACGGACAGCACCTATGTGCCGTCGGAAAAGCGCAATAACGAGTTCCTGTTCTCCGCATCGCCCGACCATGTCAGCATGCTGGTGGACAACGGCATCGAAGCGGTTTCGTTGGAAAACAATCACGTTCTTGACCACGGTCAGGCGGTCTACGAGGAAACGCAGCAGCACCTTGAAGACGCGGGCATCGTGTGGTCAAACAGCACGCACGTCGGCGTGATGGAGGTCAAGGGCATCCAAATCGCCATGCTCAGCTACCTGTGCATCGACCGCTACAACACGCTTTGGGATCAGGTGCCGAAGGACATTGCCGCCGCGAAGGAACAGTACCCGATTGTCATTGTCAGCTTCCACTGGGGCAACGAAAAGGACTACTCGCCCACGCAGAATCAGATTAAGATGGGGCGTTTAGCGGTGGATTCCGGCGCTGACCTTGTGCTGGGGCATCACAGCCACCGTATGAACCCGATCGAATACTATAACGGTGTGTACATCTGCTATTCGCTGGGGAATTTCTGCTTTGCGGGCAACAGTAAGCCGAGCGACATGTCCAGCTTCATGTTCCAGACGCGCTGGCGCATCCGGGACGACGAAATCACGAACGAAGGCTTCCGCATCATCCCGATTCGCATTTCCAGCCGCACTGACCGCAACGACTTCACCCCGACGGTTTTCGGCGACGGCGCGGCGCGCGACGCGGTGCTGACGACGCTGAAGAACAACGGCAAGTCGCTGGAATATGTGGTGTCGGAATATCCGCTGGAGTGGAAGGAATAAACGAGGTCGCCTGTCAGCATCCTGCTGATGGGCGATTTTTGTGTTGAAGAAAACGCCACTCCATAAAAAAACATTCCAAATACAATCCCCTTCGGTTTTCCCGCGAAACCGTTTTTCCTGCGCGCGCACGGGCTGAAAAATGCAATCCGTGCGCGTTTTCTGCTATCGGGGCGGCGGAAATGCAGTCGTTCAGCCGAAATTGTGCAGGTGTTGCGGAATCTGCTTTCTGTGCGGTCGTATTTTTGCCCAGATTGCACATTGCATTCTCAACTCGTTGGCGTATAATACTTTGCGGGCGCGGAAGAATGCGCCCAAATCATTCCATCTGGACGAACAAGGAGGTTGCAGCCATGCCTGCGACGAATACCGCCACGCCGACCGAAACGAAGCAGACCGCTGAGCAGATTCCCCAGCCGAAAGAACCTACGAAGGGGTTCGACCCCGACTCCATTCGCGCGTTCCTGAAGAAGCTCACGCAGAAGAAGTAACCTACTCGACTACTCCGCCAGGCAGTTCTTGCTGTTTGGCGTTTTTTTGATGACAGCAAAAGCCCCGAACGTGCTTCCTGATGCAGGAAGTGTCCGGGGCTTTCCTCGTGCTGATGGCGGGACTCGAACCCGCACGCCGCAAGGCAAGGGATTTTAAGTCCCCAGTGTCTGCCATTCCACCACATCAGCGTCAGGGTTGATTATACCACGGACGTGGTAAAAAGTCAATGCGGGGATTGGCATCGCAGGGGGTGCAGTCAGCAGACTGCAGAACTGCTTTGCTTTATCTGTGTTTCTTGATTTTTATTGTTGTAGGGGGAATCGCCTCTGCGGAGGCGACCAAAGGGCTTTGCGGTCGCCCTTTGGAAACCTTCGCATTGCACTCCCATGTTTCTTGATTTTTATGCTGCAAGGGGAAATCGCCTCTGCGGAGGCGACAAGGGGGCTTTCCGATCGCCCCCTTAACCCCTTCGGCGCGGACACTCCCATGCTGCTTGGTTTATTGCGTAAGTTTTTTAGGGTAACACCGCACAAATGAGGTGGTCGGCTGGCGAATGGATTTTTCGTCAGATGCAAATGCAAATTTCGAAGGTTTACTGGAGGTAAATCGAGGAATTTGCATGCCGCAGATGGCGGAAAAGGCATCGCCAGACGCGCCGCCGAATTGTGCGGTGGTGCCTTAGTTAGTGTACTGGAATTGCGTCCCTGCATCCTCACCGATTCGGCAGCAGCGTCAGAATCTCCTTAATCGACATGCAGTACGGGTCGGCTTCGTGGCTGCGTCCGTGCTCCAGTATCACCTGCGCGGTCTTCTGCATCGCGGGGAAGGCGCTGCGAATCAGGTGGTTGGCGTGGATGACAATGTTCACGCCGTGCGCCGCGAGTTCATCCTCCGTCGTCAGATTATAGGTTGTGGGAACGACGACAAGCGGCGTTTTCGGGTCGTCCTTGCGGAAGGCGTCGCAGAAGGCAAACACCTCGTCCGGCGTTTTCGCCTTGGAGTGAATCATGATGCCGTCCGCGCCTGCTTTGACGTAGGCGTGGCAGCGGGTCAGCGCATCATCAAGACCCTGCTCCAGAATCAGGCTCTCGCAGCGCGCAATAATCATGAAGTCCTTCGTTTTCTGCGCATTTTTGCCCGCTGTGATTTTCTCGCAGAAGTCGGGGATGCTCGCCTGCTTCTGTCCCGCACCCGTGCCAAACAGGCTGTTCTTCTTCAGCCCCTGCTTGTCCTCGATGATGACGGCGCTGATGCCCGTGCGTTCCAGCGTCTGCACGTTGTAGACAAAGTGCTCGACCAGCCCGCCGGTGTCGCCGTCCAAAATAATCGGCTTCGTCGTCACTTCCATGATTTCTTCCAGCGTGTTCAGGCGGCTGGTCATGTCCACCAGTTCAATATCCGGTTTTCCCTTCGCGGTGGAGTCGCACAAGCTGCTGACCCAAATTGCGTCGAACTGGCGGCGGCCCTTGGGCGTTTCGACGGTCGTCTTTTCGACAATCAGCCCGGTCAGGCCGTCGTGCGCCTCCATCACGGACAGGCACGGCTTGTAATGCAGCAGGCGGCGCAGGCGGCTTCGGCGCGTCTCCGGCAGGGAGAGCAGCTGATCAAGGGTCGAAAGCGTCTCCTCGGTCGCGGTGTGCGTGTAGGGGAATTCCACCAGCTCGCCGCCCCAGCCTTTGAGCGTCTCAATGACTTTTTGCCGGATATTCGCCTGATAGCCGACGAGCCAGTCATCCCCATGCACCACAATGTCCGGGCGCAGGCGGTTGAGGATGTCCGTATAATCCAGACTTTCCTGCACGACGACGCGGCTGACGTACTTCAGCCCCTCAAACATCGCGATGCGCTCCTCCAGCGGAATCAGCGGATAATGCTTGTAGCTGGCGACGACCTCGTCCGTCAGCAAGCCGACGGTCACTTCGCCCAGCTCCGCCGCGCGCTGCAAAATGCGGATATGCCCGTTGTGCAGAATATCCGTCGAAAAGCAAATGTACACCTGCTTCATTCAAAGTACCTCCTGACGGAATCGAGTCAAGACAACTTCCCGATCCGCCTGATTGTCGATTTCAGCGCAGAGCCTCCCGCCGCACTCCAGCGGGTACAGCGTAATCTCCCCTGACACAGCGTTGAACGCGTTCTCGGCGTAGCACTTCACGTCCCCACGCTCCACAAAGCGCTCGATTTCGTCCATCCAGCTGGAAAAATCCGCCGCTTGCCAGTGGTACGCCGCCTGACATTCCACGCTGCCCGCGTCGAAGCAGTCCACACCTACGCGCCGGATACGCCCATCCTGAATCAGCGCCTTGAAGTCCTTGTCCGGCAGGGGCAGCGTGGAATCCACCGCCATCACGCTTCTGCCCGACGCTGCCAGCGCATCCATCACCGCCGGATGCAGCACCAAATCGCCGTGCAGGCTGATGACGTCCTGCCCGCGCAGCAAATTCCGCGCCAGATACATGCTGTAAATATAGTTCGTCTCCCGATACTTCGGATTATGGACGAAGTGGAAACGGATGCCGCTGTCCAGCGATTCCAGATACGCTATCAGCGTGTCCGCCAGATGCCCCGTCGTCACTACCGCTTCCGTCACGCCGATGCGCCGCAGCAGTTTCACCTGCCACGAAATGATGGTTTCCTGTTCGGTCAGGCGGCACATGCACTTGGGATGCTCCCGCGTTTCGTCGCCCATGCGCGACCCCAGCCCCGAATTGAGCAGCAATGCAATCATGCCTTTTCCTCCCGCAAAAATGCCATCAGCGCGTCACGGTTCTGGATGGGCGTTGTCGTCGGGCGGCCCAGATCCGCGCGCGCGCCCACCGCACAGGCAACCTCCAGCATCGTCAGCTGATTCGCGCCTTTCGCTTCCTGCAGGGCAGCTTCCAGCGTCGCTTCGTCCCGCGCGTTCAGCACCCGTGGGTATCCGACCGCTGATGCGACCTTCGCTGCGCACAGTCCCCCTTCGCACACGGGCATCCCGCCGACCGTCTCATGCGCGGCATTGTTGATGACGACGTGGATGAGGTTCGCCGGCTTGCGCTGGGCAATCACCGGCAGTGCGCCAAGGTGCATCAGCGCCGCACCGTCGCCGTCCAAGCACCAAACGCGGCGGTTCGGCTTCTCCAGCGCGATTTCCAGCGCAATCATACTGGCATGTCCCATCGACCCGACGGTCAGGAAGTCACGCTCGTGCCCTTCGCTGCGCTTCTCGCGGAGCTCAAAGATTTCGCGGCTGAGCTTCCCCGTCGTGGACACAACCACATCGCCCGCATCCATCGCGTTCAGCATGATTTCCGCCGCCCGCTCGCGGGTGAGGGTGTTTTCGTTGCCGTACGCGGGCTTGAGCGAGCAGGTCAGCGCGCCTTTGCGAACGACAATCGCCGCACACTGCCGCTGATTCAATTGTTCGCGCAGGAAGGCAAAATCCGCCGCAAACTGCTCTTCCGTCGTATCCTTGCTGAGGATGCGGTAGGGGACGCCGAGAATCTCCAGCTGCGACAGGGTGATTTGCCCCTGCTTGACGTGCTGCGGTTCATCGTGCACACCGGGTTCGCCGCGCCAGCCGACGACGAGCAGGCACGGTAGCTGATACACCTGCGCGTCCATCAGCGACGCAAGCGGATTGACGGCGTTGCCCAGCCCGGAATTCTGCATATAGCACAGCGCGGGACGCCCCGTCGCGAGGAAATGCCCGGCGGCGAGACCGACCGCGTTTCCCTCATTCGCCGCGACAATGTGGCGGGGCGAATGAACGCCGTAGAGGGCGTAGAGGGAATCGCAAAGTCCTTTTAGCTGCGAATCCGGCACGCCGGTGAAAAAGTCAATGCCCGCCCCTTCGCAGGCGGAAAGAAGCCGCTGTGCATCCATGCAAAAAGACCTCCGTTTCTTCGCTTCTATTATAGCGGAAAGAGGAAACGGGGTCAAGTATTGCGCATATAGAATGCAGTTATGTACTTTTGATAACGCCGTCTGCAATGGTCACAATGCGTCGGCAGGACTGCGCGACAAAATCATCATGCGTCACGATGATAATCGTTTTTCCCTTTTCATTCAGCTGCTGAAACAATTGCACGATTTTTTCTGTATTTGCCCGATCCAGCGCGCCCGTCGGCTCATCCGCCAAAATGATTTCCGGGTTGTTTACCATAGCCCGTGCGATGGCAACACGCTGCTTTTCGCCGCCGGAGAGCGTTGCAATCCGCTTGTTCGCCATTTGCTCCATGCCGACGTTGCGCAGCTGCTCCATTGCACGCGCATCCATCTGCGACCTTCTTGCTTTTGCAAACAGCAGCGGAGTCGCCACGTTCTGCAAGGCGTTGTCCTCTTCAATCAAGGCGAAATGCTGCATGACAAACCCGAAACTGGCGTTGCGGATTTCCGCTAATTTGGACAGCGATAACTGCGACACATCCTGCCCGTTCAGCAGATAGCTGCCGGAGGTCGGCTTATCCAAGCAGCCGATGATATGGAGCAGCGTCGATTTTCCCGCGCCCGACGAGCCTTTAATCGCCACCATTTCGCCCTTGTCAATCGACAAATTCGCGTCCTTCAGCACCTGATAGGGCGGTGCGCCGTGGGATGCCTGATAGCTTTTGGAGATACCATTCAACGCAATAAGCATACGTCATTCTCCCCCTTGCAGATTTCGCAGTGATGCAATAATGTCACGGTGCAGCAGTTTCCATAGAAAGAAAGCGCTTGTGCTGAAGAAAACAAGTACCAGATAGACCAGCAGGACGATATAGAAGATATTTCGCCGCGCGTCCGTCATCCATGCGGTTTGCAGCGCTCCGAATTTGTCCAGCAGGGCAATCGAACCCGCAATGAAGAACAGCAGAATCCCGTGCCGCGTCAGTTCAATCCAAACACATTGATGCCACTTCATGCCCACAAGGTAGTAAATTGTATAGTTTTTCTGGCATTGGATGCTGTGAATCACTTCAGTGCTCAAAATCACGATGGCGGCGAGCAGCACAAACAGCACGAACAGCAGCGCTTCGGAGCGAATCAGCCCGTTTGACGTTTCCACATAGGATGCCACCATGTCGTTGATTGCTTGAATTTGCCCATACCGATTGTATTTCGCCATCATTTCTTCTTTGTCCAAATCCGAAATCAGGAAGAGTGACTTCGGTACATCCGCCGTATCCGGATTCGGCGGAAGCTGCGGGAAAAGCGCTTGATTGACCAAGATGGCGGGTGAATGCGAAATAATGGAATCCACATTGTCGGACATGCCCGTTGGGAACAGATACTGCGTCGGGGTTGCCAGCACGCCCACCACCTCTATGGCCACGGAATACTGGTCTGCAACAAGAATTTCCGCTGCATCCCCGACTTGCAGCCCTGCGTCCGCCGATACAACCGCGGGGTATCCGCTGTATTCGCCGCCCTCCGTCGGCAGCCACGCGCCGCTGGCACATTTCGGCGCATACAAGCCAATCAAATTCGCATTGTACAGCCCCAGCTGAAAATACTGCCCATTCCATGTGCAGGAGGAAATATCAACCTTGCCGATGCTTTGGATGGCTTCATCCGCCCGAAGCGCTTCCATCACGCGTTCTTCCTGCGGCGCATAGTACTCAAATTCTGAAAGTACATACAGATGATTGTTCTGCAATTCTTCCGCCGCGCGCTGATTATCCATCCGGTCGCTGACAAACAGGAACAGTTCGGACAGCATGATGACCGAGATGAGAATCTCCACGACCAGCACCACATTCATGACCCATTGTTTTTTCAGGAACGATACGGCGAGCATGATGCTTCTCATTTTTTCATTTCACCTCGAATCCAGAAACGTTTCGGTAATGCTGCAACAGCGGCAGCGAGCACAGCAGCACAACCAGCCAGCAGAATGCAAATACGCCGATGCCAATCCACACGCGCCACGCAAGCGGCAGCGGCATCAGGAAATCACTGAATCCGCGATTGATGAAGTGCGTACACGCCAGCGCACCCCAGTAGGCGATTTGGCTCAGCAGCAGCATATCCACCGTCAGGAAAAAGACGATGTGCCGCTTTTTTGCGCCGCAAATCATGTAAATCTGATAACGTTTCTGGTCAGTCTGAAACCAGCAGGTGACAATGAAAGCAACAGCAATCAGCGCCATCAGCAAAATGGCGATATAGATCACGTTGGATTCCACAAAGCGCTGAAAGCTTGAATTTCTTGTACCGGGCAGGTAAAAAGTGCTGATATGCTCGCAGGAGGAAATCATCCGCCGGAGTTCTTCCGTCTGTTCCTTCGTCAAAACGCTTGTAAACCGGCAATTGAGCATGGTCGGCTGCATAGAAAGGGACAAGTATGTTTCCGCCGGGATAGCAATCAGCGTCGGTACGGGAAAGAACGAAAGCAAATCTTCGGGCGGAAAATACCGGGCAATGTCCGTCAGCCCTCCGACCGCCTCGAAATGCTCGCCTGCAATCTCGATGCCATCGTCCCAAATCTGGTCAATTTGCTCCTGCGGCAGATTGCGGACGTATTCCAGCGACAAAAGCGCCACGTTCGCCCCCTGCGCGCCTTCCTCCGGGGTAAATATCCGCCCGTAAGGCAGGAGGTTTGCTAACGCTTTCGTATCACAGGCAATGCCCGTGTATTGGTCATCAAGCAGACTAATCGACACAATATCCGGCAGATTTTGATTCTCCTGCAAATCATGATAGAGCGCACAGATTTCTTCCGGCGAATCATCCATCACATACAAGTACTCCTGCGTCACGCTGACCTGATAAGTATAGTAGCTTTTTTCCATCAGCACAAGGAAGCTCAACGTCGTAATCAGCAGACTTAGGATAGATAATGCCGCAAATGATGGATGACAGCGGCAGAGTTTGCCAAAGTTTCGGACGGATGAACGAAGCATCATTTTCTCTCCCCTCAAGTATGCTGACAAGGTGGATGCTGGCTTTGATTATGTACTACAAGTTATGTGCTGGTATTTTACTTAATCCCAAGCCCCCGACGCAAATTTTCCTTCCGTCGACCAGTCGGATTCACCATACGAACCCCAGCCTTTGTAAGGCTTCACACTGCCCGTCGAAGCAACTGCCCGGTTGTTTCCAATTGCGCTTGCAATTACGGGTTTAAGACCTGCCGCCCACGTTTTTGCCTTCGCCCAGTGAGTGGAGACATCTCCCTGCGAGCGGTTCTGCGCAGCAGTACAGTAATAGCCAATGCCCAAGGCATTCGGCTTTCCTGTCCAAATCGCCCCATCATAGCTGGCTGCAAAAGCAACAGAGAACAGCAGCAAGCTGCAAAGCATGACCGCCATGATAGAAAGCATCCGTTTCCGCATCTGAATCCCCCTTCGTATTAGTCAGCCAGCATCCACTTGCCTTTATTATAGCGCAAAATTTATTCTTTGTCAATACCTCACAAAAGAAGAATAGTTAATATAATAACATAATGAAATCACTGATAAAACATATGCTATTTTTCCCTTTGCCCCTCCGCTTTTCCCCTTTACAACACCCCTTCAAACCGCTATAATAGGACAAACAGAATCACGGAAGGAGCGTGTTCCACGATGTCCGAAGTCAAAACCCGCGCAGAACGCATTGCGCTCAAGGTTCGCCGGAAGCAGCGGCTCGTCCGCGTCGCGCTGGGCGAGGAGAAGGCGGATGTTGTCCTCAAAAACGCCGATTATGTCAACGTATTTTCCGGCACGGTTGAGCACGGCGATATTGCCGTTGCCAACGGGCTGGTCGTCGGCATGGCTGACCATTACGACGGCTTGATGGAGGTCGATGTCAGCGGCAAAATCGTCGCACCCGGCTTTATCGACGCGCATATTCATCTGGAGAGCAGCCTCGTCAGCCCGACCTCGTTCGCGCGCGCGGTGCTCCCCCATGGCACAACCACCGTCATCACCGACCCGCACGAAATCGCCAACGTCTGCGGTATGGGCGGCATCGACTACATGATGGCGGCGACAGAAAATCTGCCGCTGGATGTGCATTTCATGCTTCCGTCATGCGTGCCGGCGATGGCGTTTGAGGAAAACGGCGCAACGCTGACATGGCGCGACATCAACGCCTATTTCGACCATCCCCGCGTGCTGGGGCTGGCGGAGATGATGAATTATCCGGGCGTGATGATGGGCGACCGCGCAACGATGGAGAAAATCGTCGTTTCACAGGCGCATCACAAGAAGATTGACGGCCACGCGCCGGGGCTGTCCGGCAAGGCGCTCAACGCGTACATGTCCGCCGGCGTCTATTCCGACCACGAGTGCGACACCATTGACAACGCATTGGAAAAACTGCGCAAGGGGCAGTTCATCATGATTCGCGACGGCACGGCGGCGCAGAATCTCGAAGCCCTCATGCCTCTGCTGACGGAGCAGTATGCGCACCGCTGCATGTTCTGCACTGACGACAAGCACCCCTACGACCTGCTGCACAAGGGGCACATTGACTACATCGTCCGCAAAGCGATTGCCCTCGGCGCCGACCCGATTCTGACCATCAAGGTCGCCAGCCACTACGCCGCGCGCTACTTCCTGCTGAACAACAAGGGCGCGATTGCGCCGGGGTACTTGGCGGATTTCGTCGTGCTGGACAACCTGCATGATGTGAATGTGGAGATGGTGTTCAAGCGCGGCAAGCTGGTTTACGACGGGCACGATGTGGAGATCGCCGCGCCGGACATTGACCCGGACATCCTCGCGGGCGTGCTGGACACGTTCCACCTGCCGGATGTAACGCCGGAGCAGCTGCGGATTGGGGTTGCGCCGCTGATTGGCCTCATCGACGGGCAGATTGTGACCGAAGACTTGGGGCACGCGGAAGGCATTGACGACGGCATCTGCCAGATGACCGTCTGCGAGCGGCACCACGACACGGGACATGTCGCCAGCTGCTACGTCCGCGGCTACGGGATTCAACGCGGCGCGGTTGCGACGTCGATTGCCCACGACAGCCACAACATCATTGCCTGCGGCGTATCGCCGGAGGACATTGCCTTTGCGGTCAACGAGCTGAAAAAGATGCACGGCGGCATCATCGTCGTGGAGAACGGACAGATACAGGCGCGCTTGCCGCTGGAGGTGGCGGGGCTGTTTACTGACCGTCCGCTGCCGGAAGTGAACGAGAAGTTAGAGCACTGCAAGGCGGCAGCGTGGGCGCAGGGCGTAAATCGCGGCATTGACCCGTTCATGACGCTTTCGTTCGCGAGTCTGCCGGTGATTCCGGCACTGCGGCTCACCACCAAGGGGGTCTTCAATGTCAACACACTCACGTTTGTGGAGTGATATTCTGATTGATTTCCTTCTCCAAACTTGAGTTTTGGGCAATACCGCACAAATGAGTTGGTGCGATGGCGAATGCATTTTTTGTCAGATGCGATTGCAGAAATCGAAGGTTTACTGGAGGTAAATCGAGATTTCTGCAAGAAGCAGATGGCAGAAAAGGCATCGCCAGCGCTGCCAACGAATTGTGCGGTAGTGCCTTTGATGTTGCAGAGGGTTTCGCCTCTGCGGAGGCGAGAAGGGGGCTTTCCGCTCGCCCCCCTCCACCCCTTCGGGCTGCACACCCATGTTTCTTGGATTTTATCGGAAGTTTTATGGTTAGTTTCCCTATCGTTTTCCCAACCAACACAATAAACCTGTAACATGGGCGTGCGCTGCGAAGAGGTCAAGTGGGGATCGCAGACTTCGTCTGTTTCTATTGCCCTCTTGTCGTGTCCGCAGACGCGAAACCTCCGCGCCGCAGACAAATTCTATTTTATTGAATAAACTCAATTTCAAAAAAGGAGCTGACCACCCTGATGCACCAGGAATCCAAAGCGCACCGTCTTTGGACGCTCTTTTCTTCCATGCTTCTCATCAGCACCTTCACTTTCGGCGGCGGATTCGTCATCGTGTCGCTGATGAAGAAAAAATTCGTTGATGAGCTGCATTACCTGACCGAAGAGGAAATGCTGGACATGACCGCCCTGGCGCAGACCGCACCGGGCGCGATTGCCGTCAACGGCGCCATCCTCGTTGGGCGGCGCATCGCCGGAATTCCGGGGCTGATTGTCGCGGTGCTGGCGACAATTCTGCCGCCGATTGTCATCATCAGCATCATCTCCATGATGTACGCCGCGTTCGCCGAGAACGAATGGGTACGCGCGGTGCTGACGGGGATGCAGTCGGGCGTGGCAGCGGTCATCTGCGACGTGACGGCAAATCTTGGCGGCAAGGTCGTGCAGTCGAAGGATTGGCTGAATCTGCTGCTGATGGCAGGCGCGTTCGCGGCGTCCGCTGTCTTTCACGTCAACGTCATCGTGCTCATCCTCGTCGCGGCGGCGATTGGCGTTATCCGGGCACTGCTGGCGCGAAAGGGGGGCGTATCCGCATGATGGTGCTGTTCCTCGTCTTTTTCCAAATCGGGCTGTTCAGTGTCGGCGGCGGATATGCTGCCATGCCGCTGATTCAGTCGCTGGTCGTGGAATCGCACGGCTGGCTGACGATGGCAGAATTTACGAACCTAATGACGATTGCCGAAATGACCCCCGGCCCGATTGCGGTCAACTCCGCGACATTCGTCGGGATGCGCTGCGCCGGACTACCGGGGGCCCTCGTCGCGACGTTCGGGTGCATCACGCCGTCGCTGATTCTCGTCACACTTCTTTCCTATTTATATGGACGATTCCGTTCCGGACAGACGATGCAGAACGTGCTGGGCGCGCTGCGTCCCGTGGTCGTCGCGCTGATTGCGTCGGCGGCGCTGAGCATCGTGCAGGTTGCGGCAGTGAAATCGGGCGGCGGCGTGTCCATCGTCGGCATTGTGCTGATGGTCGCGGCGTTCCTCGTCCTGCGCTGGAAGAAATGGAACCCGATTCTGGTGATGCTGCTCTGCGGCATCGGCGGTGCGGCGGCACACGCGTTCGGCTGGCTGTAACGAAAATCTTCCGAAACCATTTGTCCGCCCTTGACAGGGATTGGTGCGTGTGCTATACTCCAAACCGAAGCGGTTAGTTGCAATTAACCAATTGGGAGGCATACGCGCATGAATATCCTGTACATCCTGCTTGCCCTGGGCATCATCGGCCACGCCATCAACATGTACTGCGACCGCATCCTGAGCATCTTCCCCAACGGCACGCTGAAGCTCACCAACTACAACAAACTGAAAGAAGGCGACTACGCTGCGAAGCTGATGGAGGGCGTCTCGCCAAGCGTGCCGATGCGTTCGGGCGTGCTGGGTGTGTTTTCCATCGTGCTGGAGTTCTGCGGATACGCGGCGCTGGCGGCGTATGCGTACCAGAAAGCCCCGGTGTACGGCGCAATTCTGTTCGCGGGCACGACGTTCGCGTGCATCGTCAGCTCCGCGTATCACTTGAAGTGCGGGCTGGCGGAGTACATGTTCCTCAAATATGGGCGGGACGAGCGTGCCAAGGGCATGATGCTTGACATGCTTCGCAGTGGCGCCTCCCTGCGCCTGTGTTCTTTGGGAATGATTACGTTCTACATCACGCTGATGGTTGCTATCATCACCGGCGCGATTGGCTTCCCGATCTGGGCGCTCGTGTTCACGATTCTCCCGATTTTCATCGTCATTCTCCCCCTGCAAATCGTCGGCACGCTGCATATTGCCGCGATGGTATCAATGCTTGGCCGGATGTTCCTGATTTAACCGCAAAAGGACTGCTGCGCGGGCACTTTTCTCCGCTCACAGTCCTTTTTCTTTGTGCGCCCTCACTCGCGCGGATTTTTTGCAAAAATCACGAAAAGTCCCTTGACAAACGCCCCGATTCGCGCTATAATAATCAATGTTGCGGATGACCCGCCGCAATATGAGCTTCATATGGAGAGTTGGCTGAGTGGTCTAAGGCGCACGACTGGAAATCGTGTGTGGGCTTATACCCCACCTAGGGTTCAAATCCCTAACTCTCCGCCAGATTAGCATCGATTCGATAGAATCGGTGCTTTTCTTTTGCCATCGCAGCGAATCCTTCCCTAGTCACCCAAAGTACCTCTCTAATAAAAAGTGCGTACTTGCGCCCATATCAGAAATGGTGTATTCTTTACAAGATAACCCTTTTTCCGAACGACCCACCTTGGAGGACCCCATGAAGAAACTGATTTCCCTGCTGGTGATGATTTTGCTGCTCCTGACCGCCGCGCTGGCGGAAACGAGCGCCCCGACATGCACCACCGTGACGCTTGCAACCGGCAGCGTCCGCGGCGGATTTCCCCGCGAAGATGTACGAGGTTTTCCCAGACTACACGGGCGAAAACCATCTGGAAATGACGGCGGGATTCCTGTTCCCGGCAGAGTAAGTAAGAAAAGACAGGCTGTTCGAGCGTTTTGCCCGGACAGCCATTTTTTGTCAGTATCCTGCTTTCTGCAATTCGTCCAGCAGTGCGCACTTGCGCTTGTAGTCCCTGCGCCACTGTTCAGCAAGGTCAGCAATTATCTTTCTTCCCTCGTCGGTGCCTTTCATTCGTTCCAGCTTTTGGATGACCTCGCAGTAGGCGGCGCGCGACGAAGCCGCTTGCATAGCGCGATTCACCATGTCGCGATAGAGTGCCAGCGTGCGGGCGGAATCCCATGCCATCAGCGGGTCAAAATAGGTACACAGTCCCTCAAAATTGCCGTGTTGCTGAATCCGCTGGAGCAGCTGCTCCCACTGCTCAATGGATGCCAGCAGGGGTAGACGGATAGTGCTTGTCGTCGGCAGTTTCATCAAACGTTCCGCCTCGTCGCGCCACGCATCGACGGGAAGCGTCGCTCGAAGCGCATCAATCTGCTCCATGCCGCACTGATTGTACTGCTCAATGTACTGCCGAATCTCCCGCTGCGCAAGGTCAGGCTGATTCGCGCGCTGATAGAGCAAAATCAGCTGTTCGCGGCGCTGCTTGCATGGCATATATTCCCCGGCGAACGTCTGCAAATCCGCCTTGACCTGCTCGATGGCTTCCGTCCACTTTTCCGCCGCCATCAGCGTTTTCAGTGTCCGGTCATGCGCATACGGCACATCCCAATGCGAATGCCAGAAGCTGATGATGTCCTCCTGCGAAGCGTGCAGCTGCTGCATCGTTTTTTCACGCTGATTCAGCAGATTCACCATCGCGCCTCCACCGCGTTCCTGCGCATTCGGCTTCCATTCGGCAATTTTCTCGTCCAGCAGCGCAAGATTCCGCTGATGAATTGCTTCGTCCCACGAATACGAAAACAAGAACGCCAGCGGCGCGGTGAAATACGGCAGCGGCTTCCACGTCCGGAATGCAGCGGCGAACCACTCGTACATTGCCGACTGCTGGGCAGGTGCTGCGATGGCAAGAATCCGCATCCATGCATCGCGGCAAGCGTCTTCGATATCCTCCTGTTCAAGAATTTCATCGGCGGATTCAAACATCATTGCCGTGTCACAAACGAGTTCAAACGCCAGCATCACATGTTCCGGCGTCAGCAAATCAGCCAATTCCGCATCCATCAGCTCCAGCAGTTCCTGAACGGGTGATTCCTCTTCTTCGTCATATTCTTCTTCGTCATATTCCGCGTATTCGTCATACTCGTTTTCGGAATAGCGTTCGGCGGCGTGAAGCGTCTGCGTCAGGGTGCGCTGCCAATTGAGGCGGCGTTCATCCGCACGGACAGGTTCGTCCCCCTTGCACAGCATCAGCCGATTTCGGAGTGCTTCGTCCTTTTTCAGCAGCGGGCGAAGGAAATCCCGAAGCGTTTCAGCGGACAGGCTGTTCAGCTTCTTCTCCCACTCCGGCGCGGGCAATTCCGCTTCCGGCAGATGGGTCGCCGCAAAGAGAACCGCCGCCATATGCTTGCAGTTTGCGCCCTCTTTCGCAAAGGGGCAGGTGCAGGACATGGTTGCCACGGCATCGTCTTCCAGCGTAATCTCAACCCGATACAGCCGCGTGCCTTCTACATCAGCAGTGATTTTCTCCTGCGTGCAGTGCAGATCTTTCACTGCCCCGGCACGCCAGTAATCGCGCCCGCGCGTAATCATCTTCGAGATAAAATTCTCTTTCCAGTCAGTGATGTGCATCGGCATTCCACCTTTTGCAAAAACGGGCTGCCCGTTTTTCTCGGACAGCCTGCTTGCTTATTCCTTCGTCTCAATCTCAATGCCGCGTTCTGCCAGCCAGTTCGGCCAGTAGTCGTCGGTGTAGAGCAGTGCCTCGCGGGTGGAGGGCATCGGGGGCAGCGAGCCGCCCGTGGCGTAAATCAGCGCGGAAATCGGCAGAACGGTGTAGCCCTGCTCCTCGTAGTAGGTCAGGACAGCATCAAGAATTTCCCAGCTGCGATTCGCGTCGAGATGGCAGAGCAAAATATTGCCGGGCGCGAGCTTGGCGCGCGTCGTACCGTTCTTGATGCACTCCTCCACCGTGTATTTGCCGATGGAGTCCTTTGTGCTCATGTTCCACAGCACGCACTCCATGCCTTCCGCGCGCGAAACGCTGATGACGTTGCTGTTCACGTCCCCGTACGGCGGACGCATCAGGCGCGGCGAGACGCCCATTGTTTCCGCCATGGTCTCCGCCGGAAAAACGATTTGGCGCATCATGCTGTAGGGCCGTTCCTTCGTCAGCTGCGGATGCGTGTTCGTGTGGTCGCCGATTTCATTGCCCGCCGCCAGCACGCGCTTGGATTCCTCCGGGAACGTGCGGACGAAATATCCCGTCATGAAGAAGGTGATATTCGTGTTGTGCTTCGCCAGCACTTCCAGCACCTGATCGGTGTTCTTGCCGCCGAAACCGCAGTCCATGCCGATGCCGACAAGTTTCCGCTCCGTCTCCACGTTCTTGACGGCGCGCTGTCCCTTCGCAACGACGGTCAGGTAACCGCCATCCGCCACACAGCGATCGCCCAGCCACACGCTCAGGCGGGTGTAGCCCTCCATATCAGCGGTTGGGGTGATGGAGAAGCTCATGTCGCCGCTCGGATTCGACCACTTTGCTTCCGCCAGCACTGTACCCTTGTCATCGCGCAGCTGGAAGGTGTTGTTGCCCTTGACGATGGTGGATGAATTCGTCACCGTCATGCGGACACTCATCTTCTTGCCCACCGTGCCAAAGTTGATGCCCAGATAGAACTGCACGTTCGGCAGGCGCTGGATGGTCAGCGTGTGCTTGCCTGCACCGGTGTAGCCGTCGCCGCTCTGCAGCTCAAAGACGACCTTGCCGCGCTCCTCCACCACCTGCGTCGGAACGGTCAGCATGGTACTCTTCTGCCCTGCCGGGATGACCACGGAATACGCGCCATCCAAGCCGTCGCAGGTCAGGGAAACCGTCAGGTCTTTGTCGCTTGCGGGCGACACGTTCAGCTTCAGCGTATAATCATAGCCGCCGTTGATTTGCCCGTTTTTCTCGGCAAAGGTAACTTTCACGCCGTCCGCCAGCGCGACGGACATCAGCAGCGCCAGCATCATGCCCAGCGCACAGAACCATTTTTTCATGTGCAGCCTCCATTGGTCGTCGATCGTTGATATATCTGCTCGGACATACACGTCCGCTTCTATTATACCATTGATTGAAAAGGAACACAAGTGCAAAAAAGCGCCGCTCCGCTTGACCATATTCAATCAGCGGGGCGGCGCGATGTGTCAGGGGATTACTGCTCTGCCAGCTTGTTCAGCATCTCAACGATGCCGCGGCTGTTCTCCAGCTGATTCTCCATGCCTTCGACAATCTGCTCTTCCGCAGTCGTCTCATCCGCATCCGCGTGCAGGACAACCGGCAGCTGCTTGCCGACGAACTGCTCCGCGAAGGCGTCCAGCATTTCCTGCGTCAGACCTTCGATTTCATTTTCCAGCGTCAGCTTCAACTCCGTCACCACATTGTTCGCATCCAGATGCAGTTCAACATCAAGCGTGTATTCGTCCGGCAGCATAGACGTGATGGTGGTGGTAAGACCTCTTACTTCAGCAGCGGGTTCTTCCGTCGCTTCGGGTTCGGCGGTGGGTTCTTCCGTCGCGTCGGGCTCAACAGCGGGTTCTTCCGTCGCGGCGGGCTCGACGGCGGGTTCTTCCGTCACATCCGGTTCAGCAGCAGGTTCTTCTGTTGCAGCGGGCTCAACAGCGGGTTCTTCCGTCACAGCGGGCTCGACAGCGGGTTCTTCCGTCGCTTCTGGCTCGACGGTGGGCTCTTCCGTCGCTTCGGGCTCGGCGGTGGGTTCTTCCGTCGCGTCAGGCTCGGCAACGGGTTCTTCCGTCGCAGCGGGCTCGACAGCGGGTTCTTCCGTCACAGCGGGCTCTTCCGTCGCTTCGCCGTTCAGCGCGCTCTGCGCCAAGCCGAGGTTCTGCATCAGCTCGTCCAGCTGCGCGGACACGTTGTCGAGGTAGCCCTGCGCCGCCGCCTGATTCGCCTTTGCGGTGTCCAGTTCAGCGGTCAGCGTTTCCACCTGCGCCTTGTTCGCTTCGTTTTCGTCGTTCAGCACAACCAGCTGGGCTTCCAGTTCCGCCACCTTTGCGGTGGATTCTTCCAGCACCAACTGCGCCTCGCGGAGGTCATTCTGCGCGGTGGTCAGTTCCGCCTGCGCCGTCTCCTTGTCGGCAATGGTCTGCTGGAGTTCGGTGTTGCTGGCGGCCAGCTGACCGTTGACCTCATCCAGCTGACTGGACAGGTTATTCGACCGCACGAACAGCGCGACCATCACGATGACCGCCACGACCAGCACGACGATGAGTGCAAACAGGGAAACTTTCTTCTTCTCGCTGTTTTCCGGCGTGTTCTGTGCCGGCGTCTGGGACTTGTTTTCGGACATGGGAACTTCCTCCTTGCTTTGTCAGTCGAATCTCAGGCTGTGAATAAATGCGGCTGGTATACTATTCCCAAATGCGAATGCGCAAGCAGATAGCGCAAGTGAATTGGGAAATAGGCTCACTCCTCTGCCTGCCCAAGGAGCTGCCGTGCGGCGTCCACCTGCGCCTGAAGGGATGAAAGCGTCTTTTGCAGCGTCTCCATCTCTCCGATCAGCTCACTGTCCGGGGTCCGAAGGAGAGCGAGCTGCTGCGTGAGCGTTTCCGCCTGCGCCGCTAATTCCGCATTCTCGCTGCGGAGCGCCTTGCGCCGGGCGCGGAGTTCCTGCTCTCGCGCGGACGCTGCATCCGCTTCGGGCTGCACCGCCTGCAATTGCGCCAGCGTTTCCGGCAGGTCAACGTCGATTTGCGCGCGCTGCGTCTGCTGGAGCTTCAACCGCGCCAGACTTGCATCCAGCTGCAATTGCGTCAGCCGAAGCTGCTCGCCCTGCTTCGCCAGCCGAACCGCCAGCACACACAGCGCCACACATACCACACACATCACCGCGACAAAAATGGCGCGGAATCCCTTGGAAACTTGCGGCAGCATACTGCTTCCTCCTCTTCCAGTCTCGCCAACAGGGAACCTTTCTATTCACTATTGTAGCATATTCCGGTACAAATTGCAAAGCAAAAACGCTGAAAAATGCCGCTTGTTCGGCAAATTGTTACAAATCATTCATTTTTTGAGCCGCGTCAGCGAGACTTTTGGCGAGATAGTCCAAATTTTCCTGCCGGCAGACGGTATCGCGGGAAGTGTGGATGCGCCCGGTGATGAGTCCCACCCCCGCGCTGTGGTGGTATGCCGATACGCCCACCCCGCACACGAAGCGCCGATAATCGCCCGCGCCTTGCACACCCGCGCGCCCGAAGAACTGCGTCGACACGCCGGATGCCATCGCGTTCGCTTCAAGAGATTCGCGGACGGCTGCGTATTCCGTCTTGTCCTTCGCCATTTTCGGGGCGCTGATGACGAAGGTGTCGCCATCCCCAACGCAGTTGAGGTCAACAAGCAGCTTCATCGTCTGCACTTCGACGTGCTGTGCGCCGTAGCTCTTTGCGCCGCGGCTGCCCGTCTCCTGATGGTCAAAGAGGATGAACGCCGTCTTTTCGCGCGCTTCAGGGGACAGGCGCTGCATCGTCTCCAGCAGGGCGGCAATGCCGGATGTGTTGTCATTGACGTTATGTTTGTTCGCCGCGCCGAACATCATCAGCAGCATCAGCGCCAGATAGGCGAAAAAGAACGTCAGAATCAGCCAATCGCCGCTCTTCGTCGCCAGCCCGACTGCCGTGCCAATCAGCAGAGAAATCAGCAGCATTCCCAGCAGCACCGCGCCCTGCGCGAGGATATAGACCGGGAAATTCCGGGGGATGCGCAAATCGGGCACGCCGATGGTCGCCGCCGTATCGTAGTGGGCGCTGATGAGCAGTTCGGCATTTTGAGGGTCGCCGGCGACGATGTTGCGGTGGCGCAGCTTGTCCTTTCGGTTCATGCCGTCCACATAGGGGCGATACCCCATTTCGCGCATCTTCGCCATCACCCACTTCTCGAACGCCCGCTTCTGCGCCGTCGTTTTGCGGATGGGGAACTGCGCGTCGATTTCTTCGCGTATGGTCATGCTTGCTCCTTCCCGACGACCTGCCGGAGGACGGCTTCCACCGTGTCCGCCACGCCCTGCAGGGTAATTTCGTCGTACGTCGTGTCATGTTTGGTATGAATTTTGCTGCAGTAGCAGCCTACATGCTTTTTCTTGCGGCAGGCGCAGATGCCCACGCCGATGCAGTCCATGTTCAGCACAAGTGTCTCTTTTGCCGCCTGCTTATGCGCTTTCGCCAGCCCCGACGCGCCGAGCAGCCCCTTTTCCTCCATCCTCGCCGCATAGCCCATTTTCTGCGCCTTTTGCAGCACATACTGGCGGAACTGCGCCTTTTGTACCTTGCTTTTGCGCACCTGAAACCGCGCATTGACCTCCTGCATCCAGCGATTCGTATTCATTTTTTCTGTTCCTTTTCCGTGTACGGCACGACCTCCACCACCGTCAGCGTGTCTCCCTCGACGACAAAGCGAATATCCACCTCGCCATACGGCACGCCGTACACGCGCTTTCCGTCATGCTGATACGCCGGGCGCGGGTCTTGCGCGAGCAAGCCCATCACGGCGGGCAGGTTCTGCTTGGGAACGTACTTTTTTAGCTTCTCCGGAAAATCCACCGTCAGGTGATGGCGTTCGGTCTGCTCGGTGAACCCGCCGACCGCCTCCGGCACGCTGTCCACATACGGCAGGTACGGCTTGATGTCCACGATTGGCGTGCCGTCCATCAAATCCGCGCCGGAGACGACGAGCGTGATGCGCCCGTTCTCCTCCTCCATGCGAATCAAGCGGACAACCGTCAGACCGATGCGGTTCGGGCGGAACGGTGAGCGCGTCGCGAACACGCCCAATCGGGTATTACCGCCCAGCCGCGGCGGACGCACGGTCGGCCGCCAATCGTCCTGCTGCGCGCGGTCGAACTCCCAGAGCAGCCACAGGTGGGAGTAATCCTCAATGCCGCGGAACGCCTCGCGGACGCTGTACTTTTCCGCCATCACGACGCGGGAAATCACCTCCGGCACAAGCCCCGACTGCCGCGGCACGCCGAATTTCTCCCGAAAGCCGTTTTCGATTCGTGCAATGATTTCCATCCGGATTCCTCCCCTTTTCCATACGGGATAAGTATAGCCCACCGACGCTCTCCCGTCAAGGGGCGGAAGCAGAAAGGAATTTCTGTCAGTTTTGCATTCGGCAAGAGGATTTTTCTTGGCTGATGGAGAATTATATTCGCAGAATTTCGCGCCTGCGGGCGCAAGGAGGTGAATCCCCTTGGTAGAAGCCCGCCACATCACCATGGATTTCCGCATCGACCAGAACCGCACCACCAATCTCAAGGAGTTCGTCGTCGACGCCCTCCACCGCCAGACGCATACCACCACCTTCCGCGCCCTCGATGATGTGTCCTTCACCGCCGAAAGGGGCAGTGTCACCGGGCTGATCGGCCATAACGGCGCGGGAAAATCCACCCTGCTCAAAATTATCAGCGGCATTTACCCGCCCACCAGCGGCAGTGTCGCCCTGCATGGCACGCTTGTCCCCATGCTCGAACTCGGCAGCGGCTTCGACGCGGAACTCACCGGGCGGGAGAATATCTTCCTTAACGGCGCAATTCTTGGCTACCCGAAGGATTTTCTGCACGACAAAGCGCCGGAAATCATTGCGTACAGCGAACTCGATCGTTTCATCGACCGCCCGCTGAAAACGTACTCGTCCGGAATGCTCGCGCGTCTGGCTTTCTCCATCGCCACCGTCGTTCAGCCTGATATTCTGATTGTGGACGAAATTCTTGCCGTCGGCGACGAGCGCTTCCAGCGCAAGAGCCGCGCGCGGATGCTTGAGCTCATGTCCGGCGGCGCGACAGTGCTGTTCGTCAGCCATAATTTAAGCCAGATTCGCGAACTCTGTGACCGCGTGATTTGGCTGGAGCACGGTAGAATCCGCGCGCAGGGCGACGCAAAGTCCCTGTGCGACGCATACGAAAGGGAGGCAGCCCCATGAGTGAGCAGACGCCGCGCCGACGCCGGGCTGACCGGGTGTATACGCCGGAGGAAAACGAAGCCGCGCCCTGCCGACGCCGCATGAATGCGGACGAATCCCCGCGCCGACGCCGAACGCGCGAGTATTATTCGCCTGAGGAGTTCATCCCGTACCCTGCGGCGGATTCGTTCGACACCATGCCGCCAGACATCCCGTTCGATGTGCCTCCGGACACGCCGTCCGCGCCCCCGAAACGGAAATTCCGTCTGCCGCCGCTGGGCGAATCGCTGCGCAGGACGATGCAGTTGCTCCGTTCTGCGCGCCCGGATTTCCCCTTCCGCCGTCCGCATGGGGTCGGCGACTTGCTGAACATGCTGCTGGATGTGCTGCTGTGGCTGCCAAAACTGACAGCACATTTGACGCTGTATGCCTGCCGTTACCTGCGCGCATCCGTCCGCTATGCCGTGGAGGGCGCAACGCCGCTCTGGCAGGCATTTCTGCTCCGCCCGTACAGCTGGGCGGGGTTCTATCTGCTGCTTGGCGGGCTGGCATTCGGCGGTGTTCATCTGATGTCGTGCGGGTCAACGGGCGCATCGTTCGCCGGGTTCGTGCTGCTGCTCGCGCCGCTGGCGTGGGACATCGTGCTGGGCTGGGCGGCGGCGAACGCGCTGCACCGGCACTGCTTCTTCTCCCGGTGGACGTTCGTCGCGCTGGAAGTGCTGTGCGCCATCGGCATTGCGGGCGCTGCGCTGGGCTATCCCATTGCACTGCTTGCGTCGGCGCCGCTGCCGCTGTGGATGCTCGCTGGCGCTCTGCTCCTGCGCCGCACGACGCTGCAATCCTTCTCCCCTGCCGCCATCGTCGATTTCTTCCAGCGCCTGAAGCCGCGCTGGGAACTGCGGCGAATCGGGCTGCACACGGCAGCGACCGTCAGCTACACTGCACCTGTCAAACACAATCGCTTCTTTATCGAGCTGCAATGTACGCATCCGAGCACGGGGAATGCGCTGATTTTGTTTCATACGTCCACCATTGAACCGGCGCTGGGGCAGAAGGTGCATGTGATTCTGCATCCGACGGAGGAAGACATCTATGAAGTGGACTTGACGACGAGCATTCCGCGGGTAAAGATTCGCAAGAATGACTTGTGGCGGAATCGGGAATAGGATAGCATCGGAGGTATCAGCATGGAATCATCCCTCAACATTCAAAAAATCGTCAAGCCCTCCTTTGCCGTTATCGGCATCGAAGGCTCGACAGACGACGGCGAAGGCTTCATCCCCATGCTCTGGTCGGACGCAAACGCCCACTTCGACGAAGTCTCCCCCGTCGCCAGCCGCGACGAAAACGGCGCGCTGCTCGGCATTTGGGGCGCGATGAGCGACGAAACCCGTTCGTTCCTGCCGTGGACAGACGGCTTCTCGCGCGGGTTGTACCTCGCGGGCGTGGAATGTCCCATCGACGCGGAAGTGCCGGACGGGTGGACGAAGTGGGTCGTGCCGGGGTATGAGTACCTTGCCATAGAGAATCGCCGCGCGGACACGTTCAGCCGCATGGTCGATTACTTCCGCGAAAATGGCTTGAAGCTCGTCGGCGCGGTGCAGGAATTCACCGACCCGAAAACGCAGCAGGAGTATCTGTACTTCCCGATTCGGGCATTATGACAGCTTGACGCATTCCCAAACGGATGCTATAATACCCCATGAATCTGATGCAGAGGTGAACATGATGGCAGAAGAATGTACGCATGACTGCTCCTCGTGCGGGAGCGCGTGCGCATCGCGGCAGAAGCCGCAGAGTTTGCTCGCCCCGGCGAACGCGGGCAGCCGGGTGAAGAAGGTCATCGGCGTCGTCAGCGGCAAAGGCGGCGTGGGAAAATCGCTGGTGACGGGTCTGCTCGCGTGCGAAACGGCGCGGCGCGGGAAAATCGCCGGGGTGCTGGATGCGGACATCACCGGGCCGAGTATGCCGCGCATTCTGGGCATCCGCGACAAGGCGGTCGGCAATGAGCTGGGCATCCTGCCGCAGGAAGCCGAAAACGGCGTGAAGGTTATGTCCATCAACCTGCTGCTGGAGCACGACACCGACCCCGTTATCTGGCGCGGCAGCCTGATTGCAGGCACGGTGAAGCAGTTCTGGACGGATGTGTGCTGGGGGGATGTAGACTGCCTGTATGTGGACATGCCGCCGGGAACGGGCGACGTGCCGCTGACAGTGTTCCAATCGCTGCCGGTGGATGGCATCGTGATTGTCTTAAGCCCGCAGGAGCTGGTCGGCATGATTGTGGAGAAAGCCGTCAAAATGGCGCAGATGATGAACATCCCCGTGCTGGGCTTGGTGGAAAACATGGCGTACATGACCTGCCCGGACTGCGGCAAGCGCCTGTATCCCTTCGGCGAAGGGCGCACGGCGGATGTCGCAAAGCAGTATGGACTGCCGATGCTGGCGCAATTGCCGATTCAGCCCGAACTTGCCAAGAAGTGCGACGAAGGCCGCTTGATGGACATTCAGCTGCCGGAAATGGGCAAAGCAGTGGATGCCGTGCTGAAATGCAAGGTTCGCAAGCATGAATAATCGAATCCCGTCGGAATCCTCCGGCGGGGTTTTTCATATCGAAACGGTTTTCGCAGCAGGAAAATCCGGCGCCCATGTCGAATTATAGTTGATTCAGCGGAACAAATCCGCGTTTTTCTCCGTCTAATCCAGCGGAAAGGGAGGAAAAGCGCCGCTTGTTTCGTTATATCATTGGAAGGCGTGGGCTTTTCGCCACTTTCCGGCAGGGGAAGTGCAATTTAGCCCTTGCACACTGCCCGATAAATGTGTACAATATAGATGGGCGATTGCCCATACGCCTCTTTCCGGCAAATCCGGCGGGAGGATAACGCTTGCTCCGCTCGCCCTGAGTGTGAAGGAAGGGAATTATCATCATGAAGAATCATGCCGCTGCAACTGTTCGCAACCGCATTCTCAAGGGCGCTGCCCTGTGCGGTGTTTTGGCGCTGTCCATGACGCTGACGGGCTGCTTTGTGCCGCCGGACGACCTGGACCTGTCCAATCAGGGTGTTGTTTACAATACGGTTGCTGTCTCAGCGCCCCCGCGCACCGCCACGCCCACTCCTTCGCCCACGCCGACGGTTGAATCCGTTTTTAATTTCGGCACGAACACCGCTACGCCGACGACACAGCCGGGCGTGATTACGTCCAACGGCATTGTCACCGTGGTGACCACGCCGCCCGGCAGCGTCGCCACCACCGCGCGGCCGACCGCAACGCCCACGCCGACTGCGGCGGCCGTTCTCAAAAAAGGCTCGTCCGGCGCTGACGTCAAGACGCTCCAGCGCCGCTTGAAGCAGCTGGGCTACTACACCGGCAGCGTTGACGGCGATTTCGGCGACGCGACGGAGAAGGCGCTGCGCGCGTTCCAAGACCGCAATAACCTGCTGGTGGACGGCATCGCGGGCAAATCGACGATGGCAAAGCTGAACAGCTCCAACGCTGTCAAGGCAGCCGCCGCAACCGCTACTCCGCGCAAGACCGCAACCCCCAAGCCGAAAACCACCGCGACCCCAAACCTCTCCACTGAGTATTATCTCCAGAGTGGTTCGTCCGGCACACGTGTCCGCACACTGCAGGCGCGCCTGATTGAACTGGGCTGGATGGCGGGTTCGCCGGACGGCAACTACGAGGGTGCGACAGAATACGCCGTCAAAGCGTTCCAGAAAAAGTACAAGAGCCTGTATACGGACGGTGTCGCCGGGCCTTCGACGCTGCAAACGCTGTATTCTTCCTCCGCGGCAAAATCCTCCACGCCCGTTTCCTCCATCGGCACGACGCTGGAGTCCGGCATGAAGAACAGCGGCGCCGTCAAGGCGATGCAGACGCGCCTGAAATCTTTGGGCTACCTGACCGGCACAGCGGACGGCTCTTTCGGCGACGCGACAAAGGCGGCAGTGATTGCCTTCCAGACGGCGAACGGCCTGAAGGCGGACGGCAAGGCGGGCACGTCCACCCTGAACCGCCTCTATTCCGACGCGGCGATTGCTGCCAGCTCCATGCCGACGGCGACTGCTTCCACCTCTGTGGACGGCTACACGACGCTCTCCGAGGGCGACACCGGCACGGCGGTTCGCAATCTCCAGCAGGCGCTGAAAAACAAGGGTTACTATTCCGGCAGCGTGGACGGCAAATACGGCGCGGCAACGACGGCGGCAGTCGTCGCGTTCCAGTCGGCGCAGGGCTTGCGTGTGGACGGAAAGGCAGGCCCCGCGACCCAGCGTGCGCTGTTCACCACCTCCAGCAGCACGGATACATCCAAGTACACCACGCTCCGACCGGGTGACAGCGGCGCGGCGATTCGCCAGCTGCAGACGACGCTGAAGCAGAAGGGCTATTATACCGGCACGATTGACGGCGATTACGGCTCCGGCACAACGGCGGCGGTCAAGGCGTTCCAAAAGAAGATGAACATCACGCCGGTAGATGGCATTGCGGGCGACAAAACGCTGACGCTTCTGTACTCCTCTGACGCGGTGGACAGCGACGAATACGCGACACTGCGCCCCGGCGACACGGGCGCGGCAGTGCGCACCATGCAGGCGACGCTGTACGAACTGGGCTACTACGACGGTTCGCGCGACGGCGTGTACGGCGCAACGACGCAGGATGCTGTCCGCGCATTCCAGATTCGCAACAAGGTGACACCGGTGGACGGCATCGCGGGCAACAAGACGCTGACAAAACTGTACAGCGGCACAGCGGTTGCGGCAGCGGCGAAAACGACGGAGTACAAAACGCTCCGCAAGGGCGACCGCGGCGACGAAGTGGTGCAGATGCAGGACAGCTTGCAGCAGCTTGGCTATCTGGCAACCGTCACGGGCTATTACGATGATGCGACCGTCGCGGCGGTTCGCTCCTTCCAGTCCCGCAACGGGCTTTCCGTGGACGGCTCCGCGGGTCAGGAGACCCTCGCGGTGCTCTACGGCAGCAATCCCCGTGCGGCATACTAAGGGGAGACGCAAGGGGCTTTGCCCCTTAAACCCCACCAGAGGCTCTGCCTCTGGACTCCGCGAAGGGTCTTCGACCCTCTGGTCTTCGACCCTCTCGACACCCTTCTCGCGATTGAGTTGAGCACACTTTCATACAGTGTCCGCGTGTTTATTTCTAAGAATACAGTCCAGCTTGGCGCGTTTGCACGGCTGGACTGTTCTCTTATCCACAGCTTTTCCCCGTCTTCCACCGAAAGGAGGGATTTCTGTGCAGAAAATCCGCTTTCTCCCCCTGCTGTGCGTTCTGCTGATGCTCTTCACCGCCCCGACCCTGCTCGCCCAGCAGGAGCCGGATACGCCCTATCCGGCGGAAACCATGCTCTCTGTCCGCATGATGCCGCCCGGCGAACGTAGCCTGCGCAATTTCCTGTATCCAAAACTCATGGCGCAGGAAGGCAGCATTCAACTTCCCGCCGGAACGTCCTACAATCTGCTGGTACAGACCTTGGATAACATGCGCAACGACTATCCGGAGCTGTTTCACATCGACTCCTACCGCGTCCATTATCAGCGCAATCAGCCGGATGTCGCCCAAAGCATTTCACCGAATTACTTGTGTTCCGCCGAAGAAGCATCAGCCTTGCGCAAACAACTGCTGGAAACAGCTCAGTCGTGGGTGGACGAAAATCCCGACCCGCTGGCGCTGTACGAGCGGCTTGTACAGAATACAACCTATTCACCCGACAGCATGTGGCAGCACGCGGCCGTGGGCGCTTTGCTGTATGGCGAAGCCACCTGCGCAGGATATGCGCAGGCGATTTCACTGCTCTATCGGCTTGCGGGCATTCCATGCGCAACCATCATCGGCGAAGCGTCAGACACAAGCGACGAAACCGGTTTACACGCATGGAATGTGACCAATTTCGGCTTTCTTGACGCAACATGGGGGGCCGCTTTCGACGGGCATGTGTTCCACAGCAACTACGCCATGGGTGAAGCGGATATGTCCATCGACCACACGCCCAATCGCGGGTACACTTTCCCCGACCTGAGCGGCGTTCCGAACTACTATCAGGCGCACGGGCTGTACGTCTCCACCGAGCAGGAACTGCTGACCCAGCTGATGCGTCTTGTGGACGGTGAAACCGTGGAGATTCAGCTTTCGCCCGACCTGTACGCACGGTATACAGCGGCTATGAAGGACAAGCAGTCCGATATTGTCACCTTTTGCGCCGAAGCAGCCGGGGTGGAAATTCCCTTCTACGACCCATGCCGCATCCTGTCCGACAAGGCGCATCGCGTTCTGCTGCTGATTCCCCACCCTGAATTGGCGGAGCAGTAACAGCAGTTTGCACGAGCGTAAAGGCAGATTATTGCCCCTGAGCACTTGCATGTTCGGGGGCTTTCATGTTATAATGAAAGAGTAGTGTGTCTATTCGGGAATAGGTGCGCTCATATGATTATGATTTTCCAAATATTATCAGAAATTGTTTCTATATTGAAAGGAGAACTTTATGTTCGATTGGGTCAAAAAACTGCTGGGCAGCAGCAATGACGCGGAGGTCAAAAAGCTGCAAAAGACGGTCAACGCCGTGGAAGCCCTCGAAGATGAATACAAGGCGCTGACGGATGAGCAGCTGCGCGCCAAGACGGATGAATTCCGCGCGCGCTTGCAAAATGGCGAAACCGAAGATGACATTCTGCCCGAAGCGTTCGCCGCCATCCGCGAAGCCGACGCCCGCGTGCTGGGAATGCGCCCGTACCGCGTGCAGGTGATGGGCGGCCTGGTGCTGCATCAGGGGCGCATCGCCGAGATGAAGACCGGCGAGGGCAAAACGCTGGTGTCCACCCTGCCCGCGTACCTGAACGCGCTGTCCGGCAAGGGCGTGCACGTCGTGACCGTCAACGACTATCTGGCGCGCCGCGACAGCGAATGGATGGGCAAAGTCCACCGCTTCATGGGGCTGAGCGTCGGCCTGATTGTCCACGATCTGGACAGCGCCGAACGCCGCGCCGCCTATGCCTGCGACATCACTTACGGCACGAACAATGAACTGGGCTTCGACTATCTGCGCGACAACATGGTCATCCGCCAGAGCGAGCTGGTGCAGCGCGGTCACAACTTCGCCATCGTCGACGAAGTGGACTCCATCCTGATTGACGAAGCGCGCACCCCGCTGATTATCTCCGGCGCGGGCGACAAATCTACCGACCTCTACGCGAAGGTGGACGCGGTCGTCCGCACGCTCAAGCGTGACGTTCACTTCGAGATTGAAGAGAAGAAAAAGGCCATCAGCCTGACCGACGAGGGTGCCCAGCGCGTCGAAGCCGCGTTCGGCATCACCAACATCAACGACGCGGAAAATGCCGAGCTGAATCACCACGTCAGCTGCGCCCTGCGCGCCAACTTCCTGATGAAGCGCGACGTGGACTACGTCGTCAAGGACGATCAGGTCATCATCGTTGATGAATTCACGGGCCGCCTGATGATTGGCCGCCGCTACTCCGAGGGTCTGCATCAGGCGATTGAAGCCAAGGAGCATGTGACCATTGAGCGCGAAAGCCGCACACTGGCGACCATCACCTTCCAGAACTATTTCCGCATGTACCACAAGCTCTCCGGCATGACGGGTACGGCAAAGACGGAAGAGGACGAGTTCCAGAACATCTACTCGCTGGACGTCGTGCAGATTCCCACCAACAAGCCCAACATCCGCAAGGACTTGGACGACATGGTCTACAAGACGAAGAAGGCGAAGTTCAACGCCGTTGTGGACGCGATTGCGCAGGTGCACGCCAACGGTCAGCCCGTGCTGGTCGGCACGGTCACGGTTGAAACGAGCGAAATGCTCTCCGCCATGCTTCAGCGCCGCGGCATCCAGCATGAGGTGCTGAACGCCAAGAACCACGCCAAGGAAGCTGAAATCGTCGCGCAGGCAGGCCACTGGGGCGCCGTCACCATTGCCACCAACATGGCTGGCCGCGGCACGGATATTCTGCTGGGCGGCAACCCGGAGTTCCTCGCCCGCCGCGCCATGCGTCAGGACGGCTATGACGAGGAAATCATTGAAGCCGCGACGGGGCACGCGGAAGATGTGTCCGACGAAATCCTCGCCGCACGCGAAAAGTACCAGTCCCTCTACAAGGACTTCAAGCGCACCACCGACGAAGCGCATGACCGCGTGCTGCAAACCGGCGGTCTGCACATCATCGGCACGGAACGCCATGAATCCCGCCGCATTGACAATCAGCTGCGCGGCCGTGCGGGCCGTCAGGGCGACCCCGGTTCGACCCAGTTCTTTATTTCGCTGGAGGATGACCTGATGCGTCTCTTCGGCGGCGACCGCATCATGCCGATGGTCGAGCGTCTGGGGCTCAAGGACGACGAGCCGCTTCAGGCGGGAATGCTCACCAAGCAGATTGAATCCGCGCAGAAGCGCATCGAGGGCCGCAACTTCGAGATCCGCAAGCACGTTCTGGAATACGACAACGTGATGAACCGCCAGCGCGAGATTATCTACGGTCAGCGCCGCCGCGTGCTGATGGGCGAGAACGTCCGCGACAACATCATCGGCATGGCGTACAAGCTGATTGACGCCGCGCTCTCCCGCCACTGCGCGTCTGACGACGGCACGGATTGGGATATTCCGCAGCTGACGAATTATCTGGAAAACCTGTGCATCCACCACGGCAAGATTGCCGAATTGGAGGATGTCGTCCGCTCCGGTGACCGCGACGCGCTGGCGCAGGCACTCAAAGACGACGCGAAGGCGTTCTACGAAGAGCGCGAGACGGCGCTGGCAGAAATCGGGCTGGACATGCGCGAAGTGGAGCGCGTTGTGCTGCTGCGCGCGGTGGATGTGCGCTGGATGGATCACATTGACGCAATGGATCGCCTGCGCGACGGCATCGGCTTCCGCGCGTACAGCGGCAAGAACCCCGTCACCGAGTATCAGATTGAAGCGGGTTACATGTTCGACGAGCTGAATCACCTGATTCGCGAAGACACGGTGCGCCGCATGTATCAGCTGCGCATTGAGCGCACGCCGGAACGTGTGCAGGCAGCGGTTCGCCCCGTCGAGGGCAAGCCGATTGTGCCCGGCAACGGTCAGCCGCGCCAGCCCAAGCGGGTGAAGCCGTCGGAGCGCGTTGGCCGCAACGATCCCTGCCCCTGCGGTTCGGGTTTGAAGTACAAGAACTGCTGCGGGAAGGACAAAGAAACAAGGGAGTAACTCCCTTGACCCTTTCGCGCGATTGAGTAGGTGGCAATTCCAATGTAATTTTCGCGTGTTTATGCAGGGATTTCGCGTCTGCGGACGCGACAAGGGGGCTTTGCGGTCGCCCCCTTGACCCCTTCGCCTTCGCCACCCATGCGGCAATTTTGTATTGCTGATTGGAAGAACGAGAAGTACACAAACTAAAAAACTTCCAATAAAGCTCAACTAACATGGGAGGCGCCGAAGGTTTCCAAAGGGCGATCGCAGACTTCGTCTGTTCTCACTGCCCTTTGGTCGCCTCCGCAGGAGCGAAACCCTCTGCCGCAAGAAAATCAAGCAGCAATAAAACCAGCAATCCACAACCAAAATAGAAAAAAGCCTTTCCTGACGATTGAAGGAGATTAAACATGGCGCTCATAGATATTCCCCAGTATCGCAGCGAACTGGCAGAGATTCGTAAATCCCTGCTCGCCGCAGGCGATGCCCTCCACATTGACCATATCCGCGAACAGCTGGATGAGCTGACCGAGGAAATGAATCAGCCCGAATTCTGGAATGACCCGGATCACTCCGCGAAGGTCAACCAGAAGGTTTCCAACCTCAAAGGCAAACTCGAACACTACGAAAAACTGCTTTCTTCCGCTGATGATATCGAAGTCATGCTCGAAATGGCGGAAGAAGAGAAGGACGAAGATACCGTCACCGAAGCGGTGGATGAGCTGGCGACGCTCAAAGAGCATACCGACGCGCTGGAGCTGGAAACCCTCATGCGCGGCGATTATGACGACAATGACGCGGTGCTGTCCCTCCACGCGGGCGCGGGCGGAACAGAAGCGCAGGACTGGACGTCCATGCTCTACCGCATGTATACCCGCTACTGCGAGAAGATGGGCTTCACCGTCAAGCTGCTGGATTTGCTTGACGGCGACGAAGCGGGCATCAAGTCCGTCACCTTCGAGGTCAGCGGCGACCACGCCTATGGCTACCTCCGCGGCGAAAAGGGTGTGCACCGCCTCGTCCGCATTTCCCCGTTCGACGCAAACGCCCGCCGCCACACATCCTTCGCGTCGCTGGATGTCGCCCCCATGCTGGAGGACGATGATTCCGACATCGAAATCAACATGAAGGACGTGCGCGTGGACACCTACCACTCCAGCGGCGCAGGCGGTCAGAACGTCAACAAGACCTCTTCCGCCGTCCGCATGACGCACTACCCGACCGGCATCGTCGTCTCCTGCCAGACCGAGCGCGATCAGGTGCAGAACCGCGCAACGTGTATCAAAATGCTGAAGGCGAAGCTGCTGGAACTGCGTGAACGCGCCAAGGAAGAGGAAATGGCGAACATCAAGGGTGAAATGAAGAAAATTGAATGGGGCAGCCAGATTCGCTCCTACGTCTTCCAGCCCTACACGATGGTCAAGGATCACCGAACGAACTACGAATCCGGCAACATTGACGACGTGATGGACGGCAACCTTGAGGGCTTCATCACCGCCTATTTGAAGATGCAGTAATGCCGAAACCCTCTCAGTGTCTGCTGGGAGGGTTCTCGCCGTTATATTGCTTTCCCCGGAAAGGAGATTTTCCGGTGCGCTATCAACTCGTTTCCGTCCTGTCGGCGCTTCTGCTTTGCCTGACCATGCTGGCAGCCATCGTTTACGGGGTTGGTACGCAGCCTGCCCTGATGCAAACGCTCATGCTGCGCACCGCTCCGCCTGAAACAACCGGCTTTCCGGCGGAGCAATACGGTGCCGCCGCCAAGCTGATTACCGATTACCTCAAGGGCGAGGGCGACTTCCAGCTCGTATTTTCCATGAACGGCACAGCATACAACGCTTTTAACGAGCGTGAGCAAACGCATATGGCGGACGTGCGGACGCTGTTCAGCCTGTGCCGTCGTTTTTCGCTGGGCAGCATCCTCCTGACGCTGGTCGGTTGGCTCTATTCCCGGAAACAGCGGTTCTTCTGGCGAATCGTCCGGCGAACCGCCTGCTGTATGCTGGCGTTTGTCGCCATCCTTGCGCTGCTGGCGGCGATGGATTTTGACCGGCTGTTCATCCTCTTCCATCAAATCGCCTTCACAAACAACCTGTGGCTGCTCAATCCGCAAACGGATTTGCTCATCCGTTTAATGCCGACGCAATTGTTCATTGACTATGCGCAAATCATCGGCATTGTCTGGGCGGCACTGATGGGGATTCTGCTCATCATTGCCACCGTGAAGCTACGAAATCAACAATAAGGGGCGTATTCCCATGACCTACACTGAATCTGCCCGCGCGCAGCTTGATGCCTTGCAGGTGAAAGACCACGTTCGCATTCTGGCGCTGGAAACGTCCTGCGACGAAACCGCCGCCGCCATCATCGAGGATGGGCGCACCATCGTCTCCAACATCGTTTTCAGCCAGATTGACCTCCACGCGCTCTATGGCGGCGTCGTGCCGGAAATCGCCAGCCGCGCGCACGTCGAAGCCTGTGACCGCGTGATTGACGAGGCACTCCGGGCGGCAGACATGCGCTTGCAGGATATCGATGCCTTCGCCGTCACCTACGGGCCGGGGCTTGTCGGCGCGCTGCTCACCGGCGTCAGCTGCATGAAGGGCTTGAGCTACGCTGCAAACAAGCCGCTCATCCCCGTCAACCACATCGAAGGGCATGTGTCCGCGAACTACATCTCCAATCCGGACTTGAAGCCGCCATTCCTGTGCCTTGTCGTATCGGGCGGACACAGCCACATCGTCCGCGTGAATGACTACGGCGATTACACCCTGCTTGGTCAGACGATGGACGACGCGGCGGGCGAAGCGTTCGACAAAGCGGCGCGCGTGCTGACGCTCCCCTACCCCGGCGGTCCGCGCATCGACGCACTGGCGGAGGAGGGCGACCCGCATTTCCTCTCGCTCCCGCATCCGCACACCCCCGGCAAGTACGACTATTCCTTCTCCGGCATGAAAACGGCGTTCCTGAACGCGGCGAACAAGATGGAGATGAAGGGCGAACCGCTCCCGAAGGCGGATATGGCGGCGTCGTTCCGCTACGCCGTCGTTTCGGCGCTGGTGGAAAAGGCGATGCTGGCGGCGAAGGATACTCACGCCCCCGCGCTTGCAATGGCGGGCGGCGTTTCCGCGAATCGTCTGCTGCGCCGGATGATGCAGGAGGCCGCCGACAAGGCGCACCTGCCGCTGTACATGCCGCGCCTTGATCTGTGCACCGACAACGCGGCGATGATTGGCTCTGCGGCATATTATCGGATGAAGAAGGGCGAGCTTGCGCCCCTGACGCTCAACGCCACGCCGTCGCTCCGTCTGGTGTAATACTATTTCCTGCATTCGTCTGCGCCATCTGCTTGCGTCTTTTCCGCTCTGGCGTCCGGTCGTTCCATTTAGCGTAGCGCTGCTACGCTGCATTTCACTCCCGTTAGCCAGAACGAAAAATTCGCGGCGCATCTTGGCGCATTCTCATTTGAAAATAGTATAAGCCTATTATAATTAGGAAGAAATTTTTCACGGCAGCGAATCATCCCATTCATCATTCATTCCAACCAAGGAGGATTCCGCATGAAGAACAAAAACGTCTGGCAGGCGGTCAAATTCACGCTGTTCAGCGCATCCGCCGGGCTCATTCAGCTCATCAGCTTCGCCCTGCTGCATGATGTGTTCAAGATTCCCGATTACAACGCCTGTTACCTTCCCTCGCTGATTCTGTCCGTCCTGTGGAACTTCACGTTCAACCGCCGCTACACCTTCCGTTCGGACGGCAATGTCAAGCGTGCAATGCTGCTCGTCGCGCTGTACTACGTCGTGTTCATCACGCTTTCCAGATGGTGGAGCACGGAACTGGTTGCGCTCGGCGTACACGACTGGCTGATTGAAGTCATCAACATGCTCGTCAACTTCGTGACCGAGTTTTTGTTCCAGAAGTTTGTGGTCTATCGCGGGACGATTGACACGAACGAGCTGGCGAAGAAGGAGCAATCGTAATGCCGTTTGACTACAAGAAGGAGTACCGTGCGTTCTACCAGCCGCCGAAAGTGCCAGAAATCATCGACGTGCCGGAAATGCAGTTCGTGTGCGTGTCCGGTACGGGCGACCCGAACGAGGAGGGCGGCGCGTATCAGCAGGCGCTCGGCGTGCTGTACGCGGTCAGCTATACGTTGAAGATGAGTCCGCGTGCTGGACACCTGATGGACGGCTTTTTCGATTACGTCGTGCCGCCGCTGGAAGGCTTCTGGCAGCAGGACGGCGTATCAGGCATGGACTACGAGCGCAAGGCGGATTTGCACTGGCTATCCGTGATTCGCGTACCGGATTTCGTGACAGCGGAGGATTTCCGCTGGGCGGTGGAAACAGCGTCAGAAAAGAAGAAGCTGGACTGTTTCCGCGCTGAACTGCGCGCGATTCACGAAGGGCTTTGTGTGCAGATGATGCACATCGGCGCATACGACAATGAACCCGCGTCGGTGGCGCAGATGGATGCGTTTCTGCGCGAAAACGGGTATGAAAATGACTTCACGTCGGAGCGGCTGCATCACGAGATTTATCTTTCCGACCCGCGGAAAACAGCGGCGGAGAAAAGGAAAACCGTGATTCGGCATCCGGTGAGAAAGGTATAAGCGACCTTGGGTGCTGCTTGTCAGTGGATGAGCGGCATCCTTTTTTTCTTTTGTTGCTTGGTTCCATTTGTTGCAAAGGGAATCGCGCCTGCGGGCGCGACAAGGGGGCTTTGCGGTCGCCCCCTTGACCCCTTCGCAGCGCACTCCCATGTTTCTTGATTTTTATTGTTACAGAAGGAACTTGCGCCTGCAGGCGCGTTTGGGACAGCGCTGCTTTTGGCGTTTTTTGCGAATTTTCCCCTTGTTAGACCTTGACGAATGTGGTATAATACTATTTCGGGATGAAGATGAGCCAAGATGCGCCGCGAATTTTTCATTCTGGCTAACGCGAATGAAACGCAGCGTAGCATCGCTACGCCAAGTGGAATGAGCGAACGCCAGAAAGGAAAAGGCGCAAGCAGATGGCGCAGATGAATCCCGGAATAGTATTTCTAACAGCGTGGCGGGAATGAGCCGCCAGACCCTGAGAAATAGGAGAAAAACAGCTATGGTTAAGGTCAACATTATTTCGGGTTTTCTGGGCGCGGGCAAAACGACGCTCATCAAAAAGCTGCTGACGGGCAGCGTTGCGAAGGAAAAAATCATCCTGCTGGAAAATGAATATGGCGAAGTCGGCGTGGACGGCAGCTTTATGAAGGATTCGGGCATCATCGTCGATGAACTCAATTCCGGCTGCATCTGCTGCACGCTGGTGGGCGACTTCCAGAAGGCGGTCGATGATCTGATTGCGAAGTATCATCCTGACCGCCTGCTGATTGAGCCGTCCGGCGTAGGCAAGCTGAGCGAAATTCTCGCCGCCGTCGAGCGCGCGAAGGAACGCCACAGCGACCTCGTTGTGACCGGCTGCGCGACCGTTGTGGACGCAGGCAAGTGCCGCATGTATATGAAGAACTTCGGCGAGTTCTTCCTCGACCAGATTAAGACGAGCGCGACGGTGATTTTCAGCCGCACGCAGCTGCTGTCCGCGGAGCGCATCGAGAAGAGCCGCGCGCTGGTGGAAGAACAGCATCCGGGTGTCCGCATCGTGACAACGCCGTGGGATGACCTGTCCGCTGATACGCTGCTGGAAGTCATTGAATCCGGCAAGCCGATGGAAATCCACCTCGATGACGACGATGATGACGACGACGAGGACGAACACGAGCATCATCATCACCATCACGACCATGATGACCATGACCACGAGGACGGCGTGTGCCCGTGCTGCGGCGGTCACCATGACGACGATGATGATGACGACCACGACCATGAGCATCATCACCATCATGATCACGACGACCATGACGAGGATGAGCACGAACATCATCATCACGACCACGAAGACGGCGAAACCTGCTCCTGCGGACATCACCATCATCATCACCACGGGCATGACGCAGACGAAGTGTTCGTGTCTGTCGGCGTAGAGACTGCGAACCGCTACGAGCAGGACGAGGTCAAGGCGATGCTGGACAAGCTGTCCGACGAAGAAGAGTACGGCACGGTGCTGCGCGCCAAGGGCGTGCTGCAGAACGCGGCGGGCGACTGGTTCCAGTTTGACTATGTGCCGGGCGAGAGCCAGTTCCGTCCGGGTACGCCGGATTACACCGGCCGCCTGTGCGTCATCGGTGCGCACATCGACGAAAAAGCACTGCGGGAGCTGTTCAAGGCATGAGCGAACAGGAATTTACACCAGTCTACCTGATTACCGGCTTCCTCGAAAGCGGCAAAACCCAGCTCATCAACTCCATGCTGACGGACGACAACTTCTCGCGCGGGCAGAAGACGCTGGTCATCTGCTGCGAAGAGGGCGTTGAGGAATACGAAACGGCGAAGAACACGACCGTTGTCGTCCTCGACGAAGCGGACGAGATGAACACGAAGAAGATGGAAGCGCTGGACAAGGAGTATCAGCCGGAGCGCGTCATCATCGAGTACAACAGCATCTGGACGATTGAGCGGTTGGGCAGCTGTATGCTGCCGCGCAAGTGGGAAGTCGTGCAGATTATCACGACGGTGGACGCAAACACCTTCGACAACTACTTCACCAACATGCGCCAGATGCTGACCGACCCGATGAAGGTCGCTGACCTGATTCTGGTCAACCGCTGCCAGCCCGGCGCAAACAAAAGCCCGTGGCGCCGCCAGCTCAAAGCGGTCAACCCGAAGACGAACATCATCTTCGAGAACACCGACGGCACGAGCGAAGACGGCGTGGCGGACGAAGACCTCCCCTACGACATGAAGTCCGCCGTCATCGAAATCAAGGACGAGGACATTCCGACCTTCTATCTGGATTCGCTTGACCATGCCGATCGCTACGACCGCAAGACCGTGCGCTTGGTGGGGCAGGCGTTCGCTGACCGCTCGCTGCCCAAGGGCTACTACATGTTCGGGCGGATGGCGATGACGTGCTGCGCGAACGACATTCAGCCCATCGGCTGGATTACGCAAGGCATCCAGAAGCCCAGCACGAAGGCGTATTTCCGCCTGACCGCGCAGTGCAAGGCGGTGGACGCGCAGGGCGAAAAGATGCTGATGCTGCAGGAAGCCCGCGCGGAGATTGTACCCCCGCCGGAAGAAGAATATCTGAATTTCAACGCATAAGATGCTGATTCATCCCCCCGATTGCTGCAAGGCAGTCGGGGGATTTGTTTTGCAATGAGGCTAACGCCGATGTATGTGCCGGACTGATATTTTCGCAAAATTTTCGCATGTACTTTTCATGGTATTATCTTGACAATAAGAACAGTTTATGCTATTATATCAGTAGAACAATTGATAGAAAGTGGAGGTGATACCGTTGGCGCACGTCCCGTCACGCTATGGAACTGTAACGACCGACGAATGAAGAAGGAGTACACTATATATGAAAAAGTTCATCGCCTTTACCCTGATGCTCATTCTTGTACTCGCGTGCCTTTCCCCGGCGCTCGCCGCCAACGCCGAGTTGACCGCCATGTCCCACGGAGGAACTGCACAAACTGGTTACGTAAAGAAAACCAAAACTGGTGATCCCTCTGTCACTATCAATTCACTCACTGGTTTGCAAGATACTCTGCTTCTAAATTTCCGCATTCGCTACTCCAACGGCACTGCCGCAACATCGAATTATACTTTTTCTGGTACAGGTCCCCGTACTGTTTATTACTTGAATGCTGATGGTTTCAACGCTGTTGATTCTTCTTTCTTCGCACGCGTACAAACGCAATCTGCTCAGACGACTTCAGTTACAATTAATTTCTCTTGGGCACCGTAAGTCTTACCAATCCTTCAGGCATGAAAATGCCTGAAGGATTAAATACTAAAAAGAGGATGAGTTTAGTTGAAAAAAGTTTTTGCGTTATTTCTGTTTTTTTTGTTGCTGCTCTCCGTAAGTTCCGCAGAGAATGTATCAAGTGTTCGCATTCTCTGCACGGATTACAATTATAGCGCTTTTCAAGATTATGCTGCCGTAGGGCATGACGTTAATTTCCGAAATGGCAGCATAAACGACATTGCCACCGCACTTGCATCCCGCGATCCCGATATCGACGTTTTTGTTTTTCAAACGCGTTCTGGACTGGACCAAATCAAGAAGCAACACTATTACTATCCACTGACCGATGACAGCGATTTGATTGATAAACTCGGCGACTTGTATCCTGCCTTTCAGAATGCGCTCATGGACAATGGCAATCTGGTCGGCTGGTATGTTGATGCACAGCCGTGGGGGTGGCAAGTTCTTTCCCCTGATTTGCTGGAAGAATTGGCACTTTCCGAACCAACAACCTTTGATGAGTTGTTAGACGTTAGTAAAGTGCTGTTCGACAGCGGTCTTTTGAGCCGTGACTATGTGCTGATGCTCGAATACAGGTACACGCAGCAGGATATGCTCACGTTCTATTTGCGCCAATTCTTGATTGCTTCTGAACGAGTGGATGGGCAAATCAATTTTCTGCGTCCCGAATTTGCTCGTATTGCCGAAAAAATCAGGAATACTGTGCCTGAAACATCGAAGGAAAATTTATTCGCAGACTACGAAGTCTTTACTTCGTCTGCCGCTTCTGTCACTCCTTCCACGCGCATTGAACTAATTCCCTCTGTACTCGATGATGTACCTTCTGGTTTATATTATCTAACAGTCGTCGCCGTCATCAACCCATATTCCAACAACATTGACGGTGCGATTGACCTGATGCATTATCTGGCGACCTATGAATCCGAAACATCCTATCTTTGGGATGCTTCCCTGAATCAGCCCGTCATCCGCTCCGACTATGACGAGTTAGTCACGCAGTTTCAAGATGAAATTGCTCGCTTGGAAGCGAAGGAGAAGCTCACTGCGCAGGACAAAAGTGACCTTGATTACGCCCGCAGCAGCTTATCCTACCTCACCGAACACCCCTATTCCGTCTCCCCGGAGGACATTGCCTACTATCAAAACCTCGTCCAGTATGCCTACATCCCCGGCGACTCCCCCGTCACCTTCGACGATGCCCTCAAGACGCTCATGCAGCGCTACCTGAACGGCGCGTTTGACGCGGAGGGGTTCGCCCGCGCGTGTCAGGAGCATGTCAACACCGTGTATCTTGAAATGGGGCTGACACCGATGTATGTGCCGAACTAAGTCCACTTGTAAATTTTCCCGCGTTTGCTTGACAAATCAGCCCCCCCGCTTATACTTGTCAGTAGGCTCAAGGCCAAAAAAGGAGGTTGATTTTACATGGCAAATCAGGAGAAATACGCCCAGCAGATGCAGGAGGCGGGCGTTTGCGATGCGCGCGGGGCGGCGCTCTGCGCCACGGTGAAGGAGCTGCCGGACGGAAGCTTCGGCATGGTGCTGCTCGGCGTGAAGGGCAATGACCTGCTCATCTACGACACGAACATGAAGTCCGAGCCGCTCAAGCTGATGCGCACCATTCCGCTCAAGGGCGTGACCGACTTCAGCACCACCAGCCTGATGGGCGAAATCCTCAAAGGCTACACGTTCCGCTTTACGTCAGATGGATTTACCTATTCGTTCAAGAACTGCCGCCGTCAAGCATTCCTTGACGTGCTTCAGCAGGAAATCAACAAATAACATCAAGGGCTGCGCCGGAAAAGTCGGTGCAGCCCTTGCATTTTGCGTTCTTTTTCTGATATAATAGACATGTCAAGCATCATGATCACAGGAGGACGCTATGATTTCCATTCTGCCCGAAAGCAACTATGCCGCCGTCATGGCTGAGACGGTAGAGCCGTATCTGGATTCGCGCCGTCAGGAGATGGACATGCCGCTCTCCACGGGCGGAACGCTGCACGCAGAGGTCTACGAGCAGCCGGATGCGACCCGCGCCGTCGTCATCCTGCACGGCTACACGGAATCCGCCGAGAAATTCCGCGAAATGACGTGGTATTTTCTGAACGAGAAGTTCAACGTCTACGCCATCGACCACCGCGGACACGGCAAATCCGTCCGCAAAATTTCTGACACCTCCATCACGCACGTCGATGCGTTTTCGGATTATCTGCGCGATTTGGAGGAATTCATGTCGGGTGTCGTCCTGCCGCGGACAGCTCATCTGCCGCGCGTGCTGTATGCGCACTCGATGGGCGGCGCGATTGGCGGCATGACGCTGATGAATCACCCGGAGTATTTCGCGCGGGCGGTGCTGACTGCGCCGATGATTGCGCCGTCGAGTGCACCGCTGCCACGCTGGGCGGGCAAATTCGCAGCGGACTTCATGTGCGCCATCGGCAAGCGGGAAGACCGCGCGTTCATCGGCAAGCCGTTCAGCCCGGAGAACGAGCCGTTCGAGACATCCTGCGCCACCAGCCGCGTCCGCTTTGACTACTACGAGTGCAAGCGCATCGACAACGCGCACTTGCAGAATTGTTCACCCACTTATGGCTGGGTACAGGAAGCGATTGGCGTGACGCAAGTACTGCTTGACCCGGCGAAGGACAAGCAGATTACCACGCCGCTGCTGCTCTGCCAAGCGTCACTGGACAAGACAGTCTGTCTGCCGGAGCAGAAACAATTCGTCGCGCAAGTCCCCTGTGCGAAACTTTCCGTTTATCCCGCGAAGCACGAAATCTACATGTCCACGAACGATGTGATGGAGAAGTATGTGCCGGAAGTGATTGGGTTCTTACGGGGGTAAAGGAGGCGTCAGAGGCTCTGCCTCTGGACTCCGCAAGGGAGTTCCTCCCTTGACCCTTCCGCGCGCGATTCAGTTGGTGACTTCTTCATGCTATGCCCGCGTGTTTATGCGGGAATTTCGCCTCTGCGGAGGCGACCAGAGGGCTTTGCGATCGCCCTCTGGACTGCTTCGCATCCCCAGCTAAGTTAGTAGATTGGTTTTGTTGCTTCTATTAGTTAGTGTGCCTTTCGTTCCCCTAAGCAACGATAAAGACCAGAAACATGAAACCCCAAAAGTGGCGGTGCCGAAGGAGTCAAGGGGGCGATCGAAAAGCCCCCTTGACCCCGCCGCAGCGACGATTCCCCCTGCGGCAACATCACGCAATAAACAAAAAGGTCAATATTCAAAACTTCCCTGTCCATATCAAGCAGGGGCGTTTTCATCATCACACCTTACGCCCAACAGCTTCGGCAATCTTCCGAATATCCGCCATCACGTCCACAAACGCGGCGGGCGTAATCGACTGCGCACCGTCGCACAAAGCGTGCGCCGGGTCGTTGTGCACCTCAATCATCACGCCATCCGCGCCAACCGCAATCGCCGCGCGCGCAATCGGCTGCACCATCCAGCTCTTGCCGGTCGAGTGGCTCGGATCGACAATCACCGGCAGGTGGCTCAGCTTCTTCACCGCGCAGATGGCGGACAGGTCGAGTGTGTTGCGCGTGTACGTCTCGAACGTGCGAATGCCGCGCTCGCACAGAATCACCTGCTCATTGCCGCCCGCCATGATATACTCCGCGCTCATCAGCCACTCCTCGATGGTGGCGGACAGTCCGCGCTTGAGCAGAATCGGCTTGCGAATCTTCCCCAATTGTTTCAGCAGGTCGAAATTCTGCATGTTGCGCGCGCCGACCTGAATGCAGTCCACCTTGTCCACGAAGGTGTCAATGTCGTAGGGAGACATCAGCTCGGTCACGATGGGCAGCCCGGTCTGCTCGCGGGCATGGCAGAGCATGTCCAGCCCCTCGTATGCCAGTCCTTGGAAGGAGTACGGGGACGTGCGCGGCTTGAAGGCACCACCGCGCAGCACCGTCGCGCCCGCGTCCTTCACCGCCTGCGCCACGGCGGTAATCTGCTCGTTGCTCTCCACGGAGCAGGGGCCAGCCATAATCGCCAGTTTCTTGCCGCCGACAACCGTGTTCCCGATTTTGATTTCGCTCGGCGAGGGATGGAACGCGCGGTTTGCCTTCTTGAACGGCTCGGCAACCTTCATGATGCGTTCGACGCAGTGGAAGGATTCCAGCTGGTCGGGGTCAATGCGGCTTGTGTCGCCAGTCAGACCAAGGATGGTCATCTCCGTGCCTACAATCGGGCTGACGGATACGCCGCGCGCAACCACGGCATTGGTAACGGTGTCGATTTCCTGCTGGGTCGTGCCCTGCTTCAAGACGATAATCATGGTGTTCAACCTCCTGCGTCAATCATTATTGGCTCAAAATCATTATTGGCTCAAATGGACGAAAAAAGCACGGAAGCCCGCAAAAGAGCTTCCGCGCCTGATGTTTTCCTCAATCGCTGCGGCTGCTGCTTCACGGTACGTCAATTTGCCCGGCGAAAAACGCCGGGAACGTAAACGGAAACAGCACAGACAGCATCATGGAGAAAATTCCTCCGTCCGGCGGCATCATTGCCGCGTATTCGGATTTATTATAGTCCGCTCATCCTGCGCTTGTCAAGGGCAGGATTGTACATTTGCTGTTTTTCGGGCAAAAAATTTGCCGAAGCTAACCTATATCGAATGGCATTCATCCATACTCGGACACGCACAGCTATCCTTCAGAAAAATTTCGGGAAAATCGTGTAATCCTCTTGACAATCAACCGATTTGGGCATTATAATAGCCATAATGACAATTGTGCCATTTGGTTGAAGGAGGATGAAGGGCATGGAGTCTTACCTGTTCGCAGACGTAGAGGCTGCGGCGGATACTATGGTGGTGGAAGGATACCACAAGCCGGGCAGCTTGACCCGCTCCAGCGGTGCGTGGATTCACGCGGCAGGCACGGCGATGTTTGAGGCAGGGAGACGCCCCATTAAGCCGCATGACCAGTGGATTTGGTTCGCGGTGGAGGCAGGCGAAGCGACGCTGGTTTGGCAGGGGCATGAGCTGACGCTGAAACAGCAGGAAACGTGCTTCCTGCCCGCCGGCAACCGCGACGCTGCCCTGCAGATTGACGAGAGCGTCCGCTGCGTGTGGATTGCGCTGGAAGGCCCGCTTGCGCCGATGGTCGTACGCAAGATGGGCGCGCTGCTGCATATGCCGCTGAAGCAGGGGGCGCTGCCGAGCCAGATGTACTTGGCGAAGCAGATTGTGCAGGTTATCGTCCGCCACACGGACACCAGCGACGCGACATATCAGCTGCAGCACCTGATGTACGGGATGCTGGCAAGTCACTGGGGTCAGCCGGTCGCCATGGACGCGATGCTTTCGCACGAGATTGCGAAGGTCGTGGACACCCTGCGCGCGAATCAGTACAAGGACAACTTCTCTCTGGCGGAGATGGCGGCAATTTCCCGTATGCCGATGGAAACGTTCCGCAAGCGCTTCGTGAGCGAAGTGGGCATGCCGCCGCTGTCGTATGTACTGCACTGCAAGATGGAGCGCGCAAAGGAGCTTCTGCGCGAGGAAGGGCACACGGTTCGTCAGGCGGGCATCGAAGTCGGGATGCAGGATCCGTACCACTTCTCCAAGCAGTTCAAGAACATCGTCGGCATCAGCCCGTCGGCGTTCATGAAGCAGGCCGCCAAGCCGGATGCGACCATCCGCGGCAGCAGCAAAGTAGAAAAAAAGTAAGCAATGGCGCGACTGTCAGGGGATAAGCCTGGCAGCCGCCTTTTTTTCTTCCACATAACCGCCACATTTACCGCACGGGATTCGGGCAGCATTGGATCTTGTGTTGTTATGCACACTCGTCCGCCCCTCTACGGTCTACTATGTGATTTCTGTTCGTCGGTTCGGGCGTTTGCCCGCTGGCATCCAGCTTCCTTCAGACTCCGCCTTTCGATGGACACCCTTGCCTTCGGCTAAGCCGGGCGCACCATAACGGCCGTTGCAGGATTCATATTCTGCAACGGCCTTAAAAACGCTATGAAATGGGATTATTCCGCTGTCGGTATCAGGCGAATCAGCGCGGTGGGAATTTCCGCATCGGTGAAATTCAGCGTGAACACTGCGTTTTCACCTTCCACGATGTAGGGCAGATCAATTTCCGTATCGTCGGCATTCAGCAGCGCCAGAGTAACGCCGTTCAGCAGCTCGGCGGGCATCGTGATTTTTACCTCGCCCTTCGGCCGGGTGAGCTTGCCAGAAACTTCAAAGCAGACGCTCAGCAGCGTATTGCCGTTCGCAGTTTCACCCATGCGCAGCACCAGCTCGCCATAGGGCAGATGCTCGCCCTCCGCCTTCACTTCTTCAACCAGCGCCAGATGTGTGCCATCGCTCACATTGCCGCATATGGGGCAAAGCGTGCGTGTCGCTTCATCCTGCTTGAATTCGACGATGGCGCATTCGGTCTTGCCGACGTGCTTGCAATCCTTGCGCTTGCAGGTCGCGCTGTGCGTGCCGTCGCCGTTACTCGTCCATTCGCCATACCAGTGCAGCAGCGTCTTCGTCTGGTGATCCTTATAGCTGTCATTGCATTTTTTGCAGGTGTGCAGCGTGTAGCCGCCCTTTTCGCAGGTGGGCTTGACGACCTTTTCGGTATAATCGTGCCCGGGGGCGGGGATTTCCACCTTGGTGGTGTAATCGCAGCGGGAGCAGGTATCGTATTCCTCCCAGCCAATCTCGGTGCAGGTGGGGGCTTTGGCGTCGTGATGCACCAGCTTGTGTTTCAGCGCAGGGATTTCCACCTTGGTGGTGTAAGTGCAGCCCTCGCGCTGGCAGGCGTCATATTCATCCCAGCCAATTTCGGTGCAGGTGGGCGCCTTGGCGTCGTGGTGCACCAAGTCGTGGTTGTTCGGGTCAGGTCCATTATTCAGGTCTACATAAGTATCCGTTCCCTTGTGGTAGCAGTAGTCGCAGTTTGTGTAGTACACGGCCGGAGCAACGCAGGTGGCTGCGGACTTAAGGCACACGCTAACGGCGCCCTGAACGAACCAATGTGCGCCCATCTTAGTTTTCGCTTCGTGGCAGACGGTGCAGCTAAGCCAGTGGTTTTTGTCGTCCGAATGCCAGTTCTGCCCCGCAGGGAATGCATGTGCGCTGTAGTACTGCCCGCCGCAGGTGCTGCATGTTCCCAGCGTAATGCAGGTCGCGCTGCTGTCGCCGGAGCAGCTTGCGGTGTCGACCGCATCGCAGCCGTCACGCTGGCAGTGGCGGATATGCTCACTGTTGTTACCCCTGGATTGCCATGCGCCCCAGTCGTGCGGCCCGTATTCACCGTAGGACATAAGACAAGAAGTACATACCGCAACTTTCGTGCAAGTGGCTTTGTACTGGGGTGTATCTATGCTCCAATGATTCTCTGTAAACTCATCATAGCAGCGGTAACAGTACAGCGTATGGTAATCTTTTTCTCTTTTGCGTATTTCAAAGGTATTCCCTTCGCAATAGTCGCCGTTCAACCTGATATGCGCAGCCATCGCCGTGGTTGCTACAAAGAGCAGCGCAATCGCCAGGAGACATGTAACCAACCATTTTTTCATGTTTTTCTCCTCCTCAAATTTTTAAAAACGCTATGAAATGGAAATAAGATTATTCCGCTGTCGGTATCAGGCGAATCAGCGCGGTGGGAATCTCTGCATCGGTGAAATCCAGCGTGAACACTGCGTTTTCACCTTCCACGATGTAGGGCAGATCAATTTCCGTATCGTCGGCATTCAGCAGCGCCAGAGTAACGCCGTTCAGCAGCTCGGCGGGCATCGTGATTTTTACCTCGCCCTTCGGCCGGGTGAGCTTGCCAGAAACTTCAAAGCAGACGCTCAGCAGCGTATTGCCGTTCGCAGTTTCACCCATGCGCAGCACCAGCTCGCCATAGGGCAGATGCTCGCCCTCCGCCTTCACTTCTTCAACCAGCGCCAGATGTGTGCCATCGCTCACATTGCCGCATATGGGGCAAAGCGTGCGTGTCGCTTCATCCTGCTTGAATTCGACGATGGCGCATTCGGTCTTGCCGACGTGCTTGCAATCCTTGCGCTTGCAGGTCGCGCTGTGCGTGCCGTCGCCGTTACTCGTCCATTCGCCATACCAGTGCAGCAGCGTCTTCGTCTGGTGATCCTTATAGCTGTCATTGCATTTTTTGCAGGTGTGCAGCGTGTAGCCGCCCTTTTCGCAGGTGGGCTTGACGACCTTTTCGGTATAATCGTGCCCGGGGGCGGGGATTTCCACCTTGGTGGTGTAATCGCAGCGGGAGCAGGTATCGTATTCCTCCCAGCCAATCTCGGTGCAGGTGGGGGCTTTGGCGTCGTGATGCACCAGCTTGTGTTTCAGCGCAGGGATTTCCACCTTGGTGGTGTAAGTGCAGCCCTCGCGCTGGCAGGCGTCATATTCATCCCAGCCAATTTCGGTGCAGGTGGGCGCCTTTGCGTCGTGGTGCACCAGGTCGTGGTTGTTCGGGTCAGGTCCATACCATGGGTGTACATAAGTATCCGTTCCCTTGTGGTAGCAGTAAGCGCAGTTTGTGTAGTACACGGGCGGAGAAACGCAGGTGGCTGCGGACTTAAGGCACGAGCTAAGGGTGCCCTGAACGAAATAATGTGCGCCCACCTGAGTTTTCGCTTTGCGGCAGACGGTGCAGCTAAACCAGTGGTTTTCGTCATCCGAATCCCAGTTCGGCGCCGCAAGGAAGGTATGTGCGCCGTAGTACTGCCCGCCGCAGGTAGTGCAGATTCCCAGCTCAATGCAGGTCGCCCTGCTGTCGCCGGAGCAGCTTTCGTTGTCCACCGCATCGCAGCCGTCACGCTGGCAGGTGCGGAAATGCTCACTGTTGTTGCCCCTGGATTGCCATGCGCCCCAGTCGTGACCGAGTTTGCCGTATTGAGTGCCGCACCGGGTGCAGGTTTTGCCCGTGGTGCAGGTCGGCGTTTCGGTGCCGCCAGAGTGAAGGCTGATTGGATTGTCCTTAAATAGGGCATATGAACCGTTACCGCAGTGTGAACATATGTAAATTACATAATGATAATCGTCGTTGAATCGCTCGAATCTTGTAATCTCATGATCTGCCGTCGTGTTGCAGAAACGGCATTTGTCGCGGATGGTTTCCGCCTTCGCTTCCGGCGCCATTCTCGGCAGCAGGCACAGCAGCAGCGCCGCAGCCAGCAATAGGGCAAAACTCTTCTTCTTCATCTTCGTCGCCTCCTTAAAGTTAGGGTAACACCGCACAAATGAGGTGGTCGGCTGGCAAATGGATTTTTCGTCAGGTTTACTGGCAGTAAATCGAGAAATTTGCATGCCGCAGATGGCGGAAAAGACATCGCCCGACGCGCCGCCGAGTTGTGCAGTGTTGCCTTTATGATGGATTTACTGTGCCAGTTCCACCAGCGTGTCAAACGCGGGCTTCGGCTGGGCATCCTTGTCGAACAGGAGCGGGTACTTGTCCGCGCGCCAGCTCATGTCGTCCACCGTGCCCCATACCTGCACCGCTTCGATGCGGTCAGCATAACGCAGGAAAATCTTCATCAGGTCGCCGTAATACTTCGCCTGCTTCTGCAGATTTTCCTCGTTCGTATCGTCAATGCCCACGTCAAGTTCGGACACGCGCAGGAGCAAATCACGCTTGGCAATCTGCTGGAACGCCCAATCCACGCGGTCAATCGTCGGACTGCCGACGGAGTAGTGTGCCTGGAAGCCGTAGCCGTCAATCGTGCCATCCGCAATCAGGCTGTCCAGCAGGACGCAGATGCCGTGCAGCTTGGGGTCAAGGGGGGTGTTGTAGTCGTTGTAGTACAGCTTCACGCCGTCCGCGGCGTACTTGCGGGCGTACTCAAACGCGCGGTTCACGAAATCCTGACCAACCGTCTTTGTCCAGTTGGATTCGCGCAGCTGGTCGCTGCCGTCCGCCACGGCTTCGTTCACAACGTCCCACGAGACAATCAGCCCCGGATAATTCTCGTTCGTCCACGTCAGCACCTGCTGGATGTAGCTTTCCATGCGGGCGAGCATGGTTTCGCGGCTGCACAGCGGCTTGTGGGTCGCGTAGCCCTCATGGAAGAAGGCTTCGGGCGTCTGGGAGTGCCACACCAGCACATGCCCATGCACCTTCACGCCATTGTCGCGGCACCAATCGAGGAACGGAATGCAGTTGTCGAACTTCACAGCGACGGCCGTGTCGTCCGTGCGGCTGAGCTTGCGGCACGCCGCCATGTCCAGCAGCGAATCCGGCTTCATCTCGTTGCCCGCGGTCATGATGCTGAACTGACTGCCGTAGAACGCCATGCGCTTGCTGTCCCTCACTTCACTGGCAACAACCGCCGTGCCGAAATCGAACTTATCCGCATAGAGCGTCTTGAGGGCAGGCAGCGAAGTGGTGTCAAAGGAGTCAATCTTCTCGTCGCAGGTGAAATTGCGGATGGTGAAGGACGTTTCCTTGCCCGCGCCCTCGACGTACAGCACATACTTGTCATACCGACCGGGAATGTACGAGCCGGACAGCATTGCCCATTCGCCCTTCTTCGCCGTGCCGGTGACAATGTTCTCATAGGATTCCTCGCCGTCGCGGGTATGGGCGACGGACAGGATGAAGCTGCACGAATCCATCTCGTCCTGCTTCACCTGCACGGACAGGTTGTAGGCGCGCCCCGGCACAAGGTCGAAGTCGCGGCCGGGAGAGTTCCACGTCGCGGTACGCCCGGTGATGTACAGCCCGTCAGCGGTCGTCTCGATGGTGGCACCGCCCGCAGAACGCGCATACCAGCCGTCCGTGCCGCTGGTAAAGTCCGACGTGTAGTGAATCTGCGGCGCGTCGGAGTAATCCATCTTTTCGGGCGCGGTGATGGTCAGCGTGACATCATCAATGCAGTAGTTTTTGCCCAGATAGTTATCCGACGCCGTGAGGAAGCGGATGTTGACGCCCGCGTCCGCCTCGAAATCGCAGGAGATTTCCGTCCACTCCTTGCCCTTGACGTTCACCTGCGCGTAGTAGGCGTAATCGCCGCCCGCCTTGCCAATCGCCATAACGCCGTCCTCCGAGCTTTCGACGTAGACGCAGGCGGACAGGTGGACTTTCGCGCCGGCCTCGATGCCAAGCGACGCAGCGGAGAGGTCAACGGCATCCCAGTTATTGCTGCCGCGTCCAGAAACTCGCAGGCTCTGCTTGCCGCTGTGTGCCTGCGATTCCGTCACGCCGACGGTGCAGGAGCCAGACTGGCTGAACGCGGCGGCGTTGCCATCCTCAAAGTCGATGGTGACGGCGGTCTGCGCGGCTTCTTCCGCTGCGGCGAAGCAGGGCAGAAACAAGCAGAGTGCCATCAGCAGAAAAAGCGCTTGTGCGACCCAGTGTTTCATGTTTGATTTCCTCCCTTAGCGTCTTGGGGGTCTATGGAATGGATGATGCAATAATTTAATTATACACAAAAATTGTGTTTTGTCAAGAATGTCCGATTTCTTACCAGAACGAAAATGGTTTCGTTGGGTGGTTTTTTCTGATTCTATGCTGATAGGCATGATTGACTTCCTTTTCATACTGGTCTTTTCCATGCTTCCAGAGGGCAATGAAAACGGACGAAGTCCGCGGTCGCCCTCTGGACT
>ERZ773157.303-NODE-303-length-61211-cov-5.647966_pt1 | contig 61211 bp, 49 predicted proteins | sample MGYA00511480_ERZ773157 | MGnify/ENA primary metagenome ERZ773157 (study PRJEB29015, sample SAMEA2737863) | human gut metagenome | biome: human gut; feature: human-associated habitat; material: faeces | place: China | collected 2012 ... | reverse complement strand
AGTTTGTGCGTAAGCACAAATCTTGCGTGTGAAAAATCTTATTTTTCACACTAACTGCCCCATATCCTGTTCCCACTCAACTGTACATAATTTTCTCGCTGTCAAAAATCTTTGCTAACCCGGCCGTCATAACCAGTGCATACAAAAGGTTTGCCACGATTGTTACCACAAAATTAACAGGCACAAGATCAAAGGAAAAAATTCCATTCATGCACTGTACACTGTTATAAAACGGGATCAGATACCAGTAAACCTCCTTCGGCGCACCATCCCCGAACATCGTCGACACACCGATCAGCATGACGACGATCATCAGAGGCGAAACCATCGTTCCTGCCTCTTTGACGCTCTTTGCCAGGCCGGACATCAGGGAGATTGCACCGATAATTACCAGAACCGTACTTAAAATGACAAATAACAACAGTACATAATCCGTTCCACTGTAAACTGCAGCGCTCATCGCACCCGTCATACTGTCATCCTCAAGCGCCGCACCGCCCATCAGATTCGGAAGTGCCAGCATCGTGCCGATAAAGCTGGAAACTCCGCCCAAAAGTCCGATGACACTCAGACTTAAGACTTTTCCGACGGCAAGCTCGCTGCGTTTCATCGGTGTGACAAGCAGCGTTGCGATCGTTCCGCGCTCCTTTTCCCCGACGATGGATTCCGGGGCAACCGCCATACAGCCACTGAATAAAAATGACATCAAAAGCATCGGTAAAAGCATGGAAAAAAGCTGCGCGGAAGTATCTTTTTCCGTTGCAACATCATATTTCACACCTTCTTCGGCATTGATATCAAACTTATTTGCCAGAGAAGATTCATAATCATCAAAAACCTGATACATCTGATTGTAGATCGTCGACGATTCCGTCGAAACTGAATTATAGTACATGTTGATATCCGGTGCTGCCTGCGTGGTATCTAACGGATCATATGCAGCGACAGCCGCATCAAAATCCGACTGGAACACCATCAAAAGATCTGCTTCCTCCGCCTCGATCTTTTCTAAGACATCAGACTCTTTTTCTACTGTAATTTCCGTCACTTCCAGATCAGACTCTGTCTTTAAATAAGAAAACGCCTCCGGCAGATCCACCGTATAGATCTGATATACATAATCCTTCGAAGCGGCAAACTGCTTCATAATTCCCTGCCCCAGAAGTGTATACAAAATATAGATCATAAGCCCCGGCATTAAAATTGTGGTAAACACCAGTCTCTTATCTCCGAAAAAGCGGGCAAACTCTTTTTTCATGATTGCAATCATTTTTTTACTCATACTATCTCACCTGCCGTTTCCCGATAGATTTCAAAGAACTTATCCTCAAGTGGCATTTCCGCCGTCACATGGGAAAGCGTGTCACACAAAACCATTTTTCCGTTGATGATAATGCCGACACGGTCGCAGATCTTTTCGATCAGTGAAAAAATATGTGTTGATACAATGATCGTTTTTCCTTCTGCTTTCAATTCCTGCAGAAAATCGGTCACAACTTTCGCCGTGATAACATCAAGTCCGTTTGTCGGCTCATCAAAAATAATGATCTGCGGATCATGCACCAGTGAAATGATCAGGGATACTTTCTGTTTCATACCGGTGGAGAGATTTGCAACTTTCACTTCCGCAAACTCATCCACACCAAATTTCTGAAACAGGATACGTTTTCTCTCATCCCGCTCTGCCTGATCGACACCGTATAATTCTGAGAAAAAATCAAACAGATAGTTCGGAGTAAAAAATTCTTCCAGTTTTAATTCACTCGTCAGAAATCCGATCTTTTTCCGAACACCGTTCGGATCTGTCACAATACTGCTTCCGTCAATCAGAGCATCACCTTTATCCGGTTTGATCAGCGTTGCTAACATGCGAAGCGTTGTTGTCTTTCCCGCTCCATTGGGCCCTAATAATCCAAAAACTTCCCCCCTGTAAGTACAAAAGGAAAGATCATCCACCGCAACCTTAACTTTTTCCGTTGTCTTTTCTAATTTCTGCTGTTTTTTTGACAAGTGAAATGTCTTGGATAATCCACTGACTGTCAATAACTCTTCCATAACCCTCTCCATTAAAAATTTCTATATCATGATCGTGATCTACACTCGCTTCGCTCGGCAGTCTTATTATATCGTTCCGTCATCCATACTGTCTTCAATATCATCATAGATATCATCGTAAATATGATCATAGATGTCATTATAGCTGCTATAAGATCCAAGTCCTGTAAAAAAAATCAGGATATACAGAATAATCGATGCTGCAAAACCGATTCCACCTGTGATCAAACCAACGATCGCCATTCCTTTTTTGTTTCCTTTTACAAGCTGTATGATACCAAAAATAATCGCAAGAATACCGGTGATCCAGCTGATACAGGTACAGAACAGCAAAACCGTAATGATTCCAAGTACTAACGACGCAATACCAAAGCCTTCACTTTCTGACTTATTACTTCCATACCTGCCAGCCGGTTGTCCGTAATTATATTCTGTACTTCCGTTTGACTGTCCATAGTTATAACCTGCACTGTCATTTGACTGTCCGTAATTATAATTTGTATTGCCGTTTCCATATGACGTATTTGTATAATACGGATTGTCTGTCATAGTCTTTTCTGAATTTACACGCTCTTCATTTCCGGTCACAGTCTTCTCTAAATTTACACCTGCTGTACCATCAGTCGTACTTTTCTCCAGGCTGACAGGATTTCCCTGATTTACATTCGGCTCATCATTTCCATAATTCCAGTTATTTTCTTCACTCATACTCTCACTACCTCTTAATTAAATCCGACCACTTTCTGTGACAGTCGATATGCCGCAACCGAAATCTTTCTGCCTCCCTTGCCCGGCAGATTCATTGCATTTCCCATAATTCCGGCGCGCAGATGATGGAATAAACGGATGTCGTGATCCTTAATATATTTCCACAGTTCACGTTTTTTCAGAAGATTTTCCTCAGTGCCGGAGCGGATCAGCATAATCGTGGAAATGACCGTGATGATTTCCAGATAATTAAACATGTAATGACGCAGTTTTCGGTTTGGAATCTTCCAGAGATCAAATTCATCTACCATAATCTTATTTACATTGATCTGCTGGTCGATACGGCTGATCATCACTTTCTCATTGACCGACTGATCTTCCCTGCCAATAAAGTAACGGTAAAAATCTACATCCATATAATACAGTGTTTTTACACTTGGTAATGGTTTGTACACATAAATATTATCCACATAAAATGTATGTTTCGGCAACTCTAATCCACATTCACGCAGCAGTTTTGTACGATAAATCACAGAATGCATCAAAATGTACTGCCCCTTTCTGAAACGTGACACATCATTCCAGGTAAAAATCTGATTTTGGGGCAGGTTCGTGTAGTGCATCACTTTTTTATGATGCGCACCTTCTTTTTCATATACATAATTGGCAATAAACATATCCAGGGTCTGATTGCCGCCGGTCAGCTCACGAAGTTTATCTAAAATCTTCTTATAAGCCTCCTCATCTACCCAGTCATCGCTGTCTACCACTTTAAAATAAAGTCCTGTCGCATTGCGGATTCCAGCATTGACAGCCTCTCCGTGTCCTCCATTTACCTGATGGATTGCACGGATGATTCCCGGATATTTCTTCTCATAGGCATCTGCTATGTCACCGGTGCTATCTTTTGACCCATCATCAATGATCAGGATCTCAACATCATCGCCACCCGGCAGCAGGGATTTGATACAGTTTTCCATGTAATCCTGTGAATTGTAACACGGGATCGCAAATGTCAGTAATTTCATATATGAATCCTCCGATTATCTTTTTGTATTTTCTGCCATGATCGCATCAGCAAGTTCCATCGCTTTTTTCGTCATCGCATCGATATTATAGTATTTGTATTCTGCCAGTCGTCCGAGCAGATAAAAATGTGGCAGTCCACCTGCAAGCGCATGATATTTTTCATAGAGTTCCTGGTTCTTTGGCTCTAATATCGCATAGTAAGGAATTTCTCCCTCCGCTCCTGTGTAGGCAAACGGATACTCTTTCACGATTGTGGTTCCGTCCGTGTTCTTTTGTCCGGTCAGATACTTAAACTCTGTGATTCTTGTAAAATCCTCACTGACCGTGTAATTGACCACGCTGTGTCCCTGATAAGATTCTTTCTCATAATGTTCAAAGTCAAATCTTAAGGAACGATATGGAAGCCTTCCAAACTGACAGTCAAACAACTCATCCAGTGCGCCCGTATAGATAACCTCTCCGTCAAACGGTGTTCCATCAAAATAAATCTGATTTTCTTCAAAACGCAATCTCTCTTTACAGTCAACACCTGTCTCAACCGTGATGTTCTCATGGTCTAACATGCGCTCAAACATCGGTGTGAAACCTTCCTTCGGCACTCCCTGATATTTGTCCTGAAAATAGCGGTTGTCATAAGAAACCAGCACCGGCACACGGCCTGTCACTTCCGGGCTGATATCCTCCGGTTTTTGTCCCCACTGCTTCATGGTATATTTTAAAAATACATTTTCGTACACAAACTGTGCGATCTCGCGGATGTCCGGATCTTCATTTTCCCGCAGTTTCATGATCGGCACGCGGCTTCCCTCTCCGTATGCAGCAATCAGTTTCTGCTCTAATGCATCTGCTTTTTCCTTTTCATATACCATATGAAGCGTATTTAAATTAAACGGAACCGGGATCAGACGATCCCCGACCTTTGCTACCACCTCATGTCCGAATGCATACCAGTCCGTAAATCTTGAGAGATACTGATATACTTCTTCTATTCCTGTATGAAAAATATGTGGTCCATAATTATGTATTAATATTCCATGTTCATCCGGCTCATCATAGCAGTTACCTCCGATATGACTGCGTCTCTCTAAAACCAGTACTTTCTTTCCTGCTTCCTCTGCAAGCTTTCTCGCACTGACAGCACCCGCAATTCCTGCGCCGATCACGATACAATCGTACATGTAATCCTCCTTGTTTTCCACTTTGTTTTCCACTTTGTTTTACCATAGCCATTCTATTATACACATTTTCCTACCGCAAACCAATCAAATTTTTCTTTAGATATTCTTAATTTCTGCCAAAGTATGTAGTTGTTCATATTTTATTTACATAATTCTCACAAACAGGGCATACGGCGGTCACAATTCCCCGATATACTAAATTCAAAGTTAAGGCAACAAGTTAAAATTTTTCATAGAACTTTTTTTCATACCTGATGTAAGTCAGGTAGCCTTGCTTATCCGATAAGCAAGGTTCCTCCCAGCAAATAGTGAATTACTTCACTTTTCATACACACTCTTTTTCATAATGAATAGCCGGTGCTGTTGCACCGGCTCCCTCTTTTTATAAATATTTTCTTTTAAGCTTTCTTTTCATTTCCAAGAAGAATGTTCATATATTTCGCATACGCAGCAAAAGCGGACGGAATAGCATATTTTTCTTTTGCATCTTCTGCTTCCACAAATAATAATCCATCTGCACGATTTTTTTCACACTGCACCTGTGGATGCATTTCCGGCTCCTCTACACGGACTGCATAACCTGTCATGTGCCATTCGATATGGGAAAAAATATGTTTCGCCTCACCTAACGGCTGAATACGGATCGGTGCATACCCCATCTCTTTTACCATGGAAAGTACTTCCTCCTGTCCCATATTTCCTTCCACATTCGGAAGCTCATACAGTCCTGCCAAAAGTCCCTTTGCCGGTCTTTTCCGGATTGCAACCTTCTCATCATCCCTTAAAATCAGAACCGTTTTTTTCTCGATCTTTCGCGGTTTTGCCTTGCTCTTGACTGGTATCTGTCCGATCAGTTCCTGTTTTTTTGCCTCACAAAAATCCTTCCATGGACATTCGGTACAAAGCGGTGCACCGTTTGGCACACAGATCGTTGCTCCAAGTTCCATGAGTGCCTGGTTAAACGCACCGGCAAGATTCTGATGATATACCTTTGCCCTCAGATCATCTGCATCCTCCATCCATGGAAATACATTTTTTTCATTTCTGCCGTCTGCCCCATGCATCAATTTTTCTAATAATTTTTCCATCTCATTACGGAATGACTGTTTCATGATATCCGTATCATCCGCAGAAACGCGCGTTAAAACACGGAGCACATTTCCATCGACCGCCGGAACCGGGATTCCGTATGCGATAGATGCGACCGCTCCCGCTGTATAATGGCCGATCCCCTTTAGTTTCAACAGTTTCTCATAATCTGCCGGAAGTTGTCCACCATAATTTTCCACAACTTCCACAGCCGCTTTTTGCATGTTCCTGACACGGTTATAATAACCTAACCCCTCCCAAAGCTTTAAAAGTTCATCCTCCGGACACACTGCAAGTGCCTTTGCATCCGGCAGTGCCGTGGTAAACCGCTCAAAATACGGCTTTACCGCCTCCACTCTCGTCTGCTGGAGCATGATCTCCGAAACCCACACCCGGTATGGAGTCGGTTTCTCTCGCCATGGCAATACACGGGCATGATTTAAAAACCATTGCAATAATGGGGATACCAGTTGCTTTAAGTCGTAATCTTTTAACATGTATGTCTCAAACTTTCTTTGTTATATAGCAGCCTTCATGTCTGCGCTTATTTTTTTCAAACCAGTACCTTATTTGAGGTCAAACTGGCTGACAAATACTGCGATCTTCTCTAAACATTTCTTAATAATGTCTTTGGAATAAGCATAAGAGCAGCGGATGTAACCCTCTGCACAACTTCCAAATGCGTCTCCCGGAATGACTGCCACCTTCTGTTCCTGCAGCAGACGGTTACAAAATTCCATGCTGGTAAGTCCTGTTTTTTTGATCGACGGGAATACATAAAATGCACCTTCCGGTTCTGTCACATCCAGTCCCATATTCCGGAACCCGTCCACCATGATCTTTCGTCTCTCATCGTATTCTTTACGCATCACATCGATCTCTTCGTCACGAACCGGACTCGTCAGTGCTTCAAGCGCCGCCACCTGTGACGTTGTTCCTGCAGACATGGTCGTAAACTGATGGATCTTATTCATATGAAAAATAACTTCCGCAGGACCCGCTGCAATACCCATACGCCATCCGGTCATTGCAAATGCTTTTGAAAAACCATTTAATACCACACAACGCTCATACATATCCGGCAGCGCCGCAATAGATGCATGCTTTTTGCCATAGGTCAGCTCTGCATAAATCTCATCTGTAATCACAAAAATATCATGTGCGGTCACAACCTCACGGATTGCTTCTAAATCCTCTTTTTCCATGATCGCTCCGGTAGGGTTGTTGGGGAATGAGATCAGCAGTACTTTTGTTTTATCTGTAATTTTTTCTTCAAGTTCTTCCTTCGTCAGGCGGAATTTATTCTCTGCCTTTAACGGGATGGAAACCGGAATGCCGCCACACAATTCCACACACGGAATATAGGAAACATAGCAAGGTTCTACAACTAACACCTCATCCCCCGGATCCACCAGTGCACGAAGCGCCAGATCAATACCCTCACTTGCTCCCATCGTGATCAGGATCTCATTTTCCCTGTCATAATGAAGTCCAAACTTCTCTAAATACTCTGCAGCTGCCGCACGGAGTTCGACCGTACCGCGATTATCGGTATACTTTGTCTCACCTCTTTTGATTGAAGCAATCGCTGCCTCCCTGACATGTTCCGGTGTCGGAAAATCCGGCTCGCCGACACCAAGTGACAATGCTCCCTCCATCGTATTTGCAATATCAAAAAAGTCCTTGATCCCTGAATCCGGCATCTCCTTTACTACCTTAGATAAGTATGATTTGCTTGTGTCCATGGTTTTTCCTCTTTTCTGTGTCTTTGTCAAAATATCATACCACCTATCATAGCACTTTTTCTACCAAATTTATAGTGAATTTTTCCCATAATCTATTGACAAATTCAGGGAAAAGCTGTACGCTATTAATAACGTATATTGTTAATTTTTTATCAAACTATTCAGGAGGGTTCCAAACGATGAGCGATTTTAACAATTTAAAACTGGAAGTTGCTGAGGAGATTGCTGTTCTTACAATTTCAAGACCAGCAGCATTAAACGCATTAAACAGCGAGACATTAGACGAGTTAAACACAGCATTAACTGAGATCGAAGCAAGAGACGACATCAAAGTCGTAATCTTAACCGGCGGTCCTGACAAGAAAGGCAACGAATTCAAATCTTTCGTAGCAGGCGCTGATATTTCTGAGATGGTAAACTTTACCGCAGCTGAAGCAAGAGCTTTCGGTATGAGAGCTTCCGTACCATTCTTCAAATTAATGAACATGCGTCAGGTAACGATCGCAGCTGTTAATGGTTTTGCACTTGGCGGTGGATGTGAAATTTCCATGGCATGTGATATCCGTATCGCATCTGACAACGCTACTTTCGCACAGCCAGAGACAGGTCTTGGAATCATTCCTGGATTCGGCGGTACACAAAGACTTGCCCGTTTAGTAGGCATGGGACGCGCAAAAGAGATGATCTTTACCTGCGATTCCGTTGATGCAGCAGAAGCTTACCGCATCGGTCTTGTAAATAAAGTAGTTGCTCCGGAAGAGTTAATGAACACAGCAAAAGCTATGGCTAAGAAAATCATCTCCAAAGGAAGCTACGCTGTTTCCGTTGCAAAAGCAGCAATCAACAACGGTTATGATATGGACATCAAGAACGCTGTTGAGATGGAAGCAAACTTATTCGGCGTAACCTGCTCTACTCATGACAAAACAGAAGGTATGACTGCTTTCTTAGAGAGAAGAGCTGCTGATTTAACAGATTTCTAAAAAAACATATCAAAAAAACGGGCTGATAATTCAGTCCGTTTTTTTGATATACTCATATTCCAAATTTAATGTGCAGGTAATCTCTGATTACCTCTACGCATTTTTCACGCCCCCATCAAAACCGACACCACCGGCATCGTCACCACAGCAAGAATTGCCGTAAGCGCAACTCCTCTTGCCGCCAGATCATAATTTCCATCATATTGCTGTGCAAGCATTGCTGTCATACTGCCGACAGGCGTTGCGAGCATGACCATACACACGCCTAAAATCATCGGATCATCAACAAACTGCTTTATGATCCATGTGCCTGCAATCAAAAAAAGCGTCAGAACCCTCTTAGTTCCAACGCCTTTGTCAATAATTTTTATCATTTGTATGTAATATAGTCGATAGCTATATTTTTGTCAATATCCCGCTGTTTCTATATTTCAGTGGAGAAATGCCATATGTTTTTTTGAAACTTCTGATAAAATAGCTTACATTCTGGTATCCGCTCTGCATAGCTGTCTCCGTCACTGAAAGATCGGTGTCCTGTAACAACTGTTTTGCATTCTCCAAACGTAAATATGTTATATATTGCGACAATGTAATATGGAAATGTTCCTTAAAATACCGCGATATATATTTTTCCGAAAGATGAAACTGTTCCCCAAATTCCTTTAGCGATATCTTTCCTGTAAAATTCTGCTGTATATATGAAACCATCTCTTTTTCTACAATATTTCTGCCGCTTGTATCATTTTCTATTACAAATCCTTTCTTCCACATTTCAAGAATAAATTGTAAAAGAATTATTTTTGTCTTTATCTGCGCAGTTATTTTTGACTCAGTTTCATCATTTTCTGCCATATATATATCAATCAGCTGCTCACACAGTTCTTTTGCCGAGTCTTTTACTCTTGGGTTTATCATCAAATGACCGCTATTTAATGGTTCAAGCAATTTATCATCTAACATGTCATCGGTCCGAAAAGATATATATTTTAACGGAAACAAAAATGTAAAATAATCCACAGTGCCGGTCTGTGAGCCCATAAGATGCAGATTGCCCGGCGATACAACGAACGCATCCCCTGCTTTTCCAATATAACTCTCTCCTGATATACTTACCGTCAGCAAACCACTTTTTACATATATAATCTCAAATTCATCATGCCAATGTACCGGTATCTGAAATGACCGCCCCGCATTCTCTATGTGATATATACTAAATGGATTGTCCTTTGTACCATGTGGTTTATTTTCCTTTAATTCAAAGTACATAATTGCTCCTACAATGCTACAAGACTTTTACTTTTCCATTTTCCGCTCTTCCATCTGAGTACCATTCCGACAGCTCTCGCACACTCATCGCCTGCCATGGCAATATATGCCCCAACTGCCTGAAGTCCCATATGTATACCAAGAAAATACGTTCCGCCTACTGCAAACAGATACATAAATACTGCACCCATTATAACTGGGAAAACCGCATCCCCACTGGTTTTTAACGCCTGTCCATATACAAGGTTTGTCACCCTGCCAAATTCAAGGAATACATCTACTATCAACAACTTTACCACAAGATCTACCATTTGTATATCATCCGTAAATATATGGACTATAAAACGTCCTGAAATTGCAAATGTTACAGAGAAGCACGTTGCCGTTATAAGACCAAATATTGCTGCTTTTGCCGTACCCCTGTCACATTCTTCAAACTCCTTTGCCCCAATTCTCCAGCCAGTCATAATCGCATTTGCCTGTGCAAGTGCTGCTCCTATACAATACGAGAAATTAGCAATCTGCATAGTATACGACCGGGCTGTAACATTCATTCCATCCGTATCCATCTGATTCATAAAGCGTACTATAAATGTCATTGCTACATTATAAAGTGCTGTTTCTAATGCAGAAGGAAAACCTATCTTAACAATCTGTGCAAGTATCTTACGTGGCTGGATACGCTCAGGACTCTGCTTTGCTTTTATAAGTACAGCGCCCATAGCCGCTACAATAATAAGATTTACAACTTTTGAAATAACTGTAGCAACGGCTACCCCCATTACTCCCCATTTGAATACAAATAGAAATACCGAATTAAATATTATGTTCACAGCATTTCCAACAATAGTTCCTATCAAAGAATGCTTTGTATAACCAAACACTCTCAAATAACTGGAGAAAATAGGAATAAGCGCATTCAAAAAACATGCTCCGCCTACAATTTTAAGATATGTTTCAGCCGGCTCAAGCAAAGCCGGGGCTATACTTACTACTTTAAGTATTCTACCGGAACAAAACGCAAGAATGACAGACATCAGGATTCCTGTCGATGCATTAAATAACAGTCCTAGCTGTCTTGCCTGATATGCAATCCCAGGTCTTCCCGCTCCAATATTCTGTGACATGACTGCTACCATACCTGATGATATCACTCCGAACATGATGATAAAAACACCTATATATGTATTGGCTGTTCCAACTGCTCCCACAGCCTGATCTCCTACAGACGACAACATAAGTGTATCAACCATACCTGAAAGCATATAAAATAAAGTTTCCAGACATATCGGCACAGATAATTGCGTTAATGTTTTTCTTTCAACTGCCATGCTTTCCACCTCACATATAAAATTGCACATATTATTAATAATACGATATATTTCTTTGTATTTCTTGTATAATATCGCATAAAAATTGCACTATTTCTACTATTTTCATTACTGCATACATTTCCATATTTTTCCGCATAATAAAAACCCCTCCGCTTATTACAGCGAAAGGGTTTTTATTATATCTCTGCAATATTTACTAATGTCAGTGGATTGTCGTTCTTATTCTCCAGGCTGGTTGCCAGTGCTTTGGCTGTATCCATTGCTGTTAAACAGTTCACTCCAGTCTCTATGGAAGTTCTTCTGATGAGGAAGCCGTCTCTTGACTTGTCACGACCCTGTGTCGGAGTGTCGATTACAAGGTCAATCTTATGTCCGAGGATCAGATCCATGACTGTCGGAGATTCCTGGTTGATCTTATTGACCTTTCTTGCCTTCACACCTGCATCATTCAATGCCTTGGCTGTGCTTCTGGTCGCATAAATCGTATATCCCAGCTTCTCGAAACGTCTGCCGATTTCGATAGCCTCTCCCTTATCTGCATCCTTTACAGTGATGATCATCTGCTTATGCTTAGGAAGATCAATACCAGCACCAAGGAATGCCTTGTACAGTGCTTCATTGAAGGTCTTGGCGATACCCAGACACTCACCTGTGGACTTCATTTCCGGTCCAAGGCTGATCTCAGCACCACGAATCTTCTCGAAGGAGAATACAGGCATCTTGATTGCAATATATTCTGCTTCCTTCTGTAAGCCAGGCTCATATCCCAATTCCTTGATTGTCTTACCTATGATAACTTCGGTTGCCAGATCAACAATAGGAATACCTGTTACCTTGCTGATATACGGAACTGTTCTGGAAGAACGAGGATTGACCTCGATTACATATACTTCTTCTCCTACAGCAATGAACTGAATATTGATCAGGCCCTTAACATGAAGTGCCTTAGCCAGTCTTCTGGTGTACTCTGCAATTGTTTCCTTTACATGCCTGCTGACTGTATGAGCAGGATATACGGAGATAGAGTCACCTGAGTGGACACCGGTTCTCTCAATATGCTCCATGATACCAGGAATGAGAATATCTGTACCATCACATACAGCGTCTACTTCCAGTTCCTTACCCTGTAAGTACTTGTCTACCAGAATCGGGTGATCCTGTGCAATTCTGTTGATGATAGCCATGAATTCTTCAATCTCTTCATCACAGCCTGCGATCTGCATACCCTGTCCACCAAGTACATAGGAAGGTCTTACCAGAACAGGATATCCTAATCTGTTGGCAACTTCCTTTGCCTCTTCTGCTGTGAATACAGTACCACCTGCTGCACGGGGAATCTGTGTCTGCTCAAGGATCTCATCAAAGAGTTCTCTATCCTCTGCTGCATCAACGTCCTCTGCCTTGGTTCCAAGGATAGGCACGCCCATCTTCATCAGGCTTTCTGTTAATTTAATCGCTGTCTGTCCACCGAACTGTACAACAGCTCCGTCCGGTTTCTCGATATTTACAACGTTCTCAACATCCTCTGGAGTTAATGGCTCGAAATACAGCTTGTCAGCAATATCAAAATCAGTACTTACTGTCTCCGGGTTGTTGTTAATGATAATTGTCTCATAGCCTGCTTTGGCAAAAGCCCAGGTTGCATGAACGGAGCAGTAATCGAACTCGATACCCTGACCGATACGGATAGGGCCTGAACCAAGTACCAGTACTTTCTTAGGTGGATTTGTCTCGATTGCTTCATTCTCTCCATCAAAGCAGGAATAATAGTAAGGAGTAGATGCTTCAAACTCTGCTGCGCAGGTATCAACCATCTTGAAGGATGCTGTAATACCATTGCTGTAACGCATTTCTTTGATCTCTTCCTCAGTTTTACATGTTAATCTTGCAATTACATTATCCGGGAATTCGATTCTCTTTGCTTCTTTCAGAAGTTCTACCGTAAGAGGTCCCTTCTCCAAAGCGAATTCCATCTCTACGATAATTGCGATCTTATCAATGAACCAACGGTCAATCTTCGTGATGTTAAAGATTGTATCGTAGTCAATTCCTTTACGAAGTGCTTCTGCAATCACATAAATTCTCTGATCGTCTACAATCTCCAGTCTCTTTAGCAGCTCCTGCTTGTCTAACGCGGAGAAATCATAGCTTCTCAGGCAGTCAACATGCTGTTCCAGAGAACGGATAGCCTTCATCAATGCACCTTCGAAGTTCGTACAGATACTCATAACCTCTCCGGTTGCCTTCATCTGGGTTGTCAGTGTTCTCTTCGCTGTGATGAACTTATCAAAAGGCAGACGAGGCATCTTAACTACGCAGTAGTCAAGAGTAGGCTCGAAGCTTGCATAAGTCTTACCTGTAATTGCATTCTTGATCTCATCCAGTGTGTAACCAAGTGCAATCTTGGCTGCAACCTTGGCAATCGGATAACCTGTTGCCTTGGAAGCCAGTGCTGAAGAACGGCTTACACGAGGGTTTACTTCGATAACACAATATTCAAAGCTGGTAGGGTGCAGTGCGAACTGTACGTTACATCCACCTGTGATATTTAACTCTGAAATAATATTCAGTGCAGAAGTTCTCAGCATCTGATATTCTTTATCACTCAATGTCTGGGAAGGCGCAACTACGATACTGTCACCGGTATGAACACCAACAGGGTCAATGTTCTCCATGTTACATACTGTGATACAGTTACCTGCACTGTCTCGCATTACTTCGTATTCGATTTCCTTCCAGCCTGCGATACAACGTTCTACAAGAACCTGTCCTACACGGGAAAGACGAAGACCATTCTCCAGAATCTCTTCCAGTTCTGTCTGGTTATGGGCGATACCACCGCCGCTTCCGCCCAGTGTATAAGCAGGACGAAGTACTACAGGATAACCGATGGTATTGGTAAATGCCACACCATCTTCCACGTTCTCAACAACCAGTGATGCCGCGCATGGCTCACCGATCTTCTCCATGGTGTCTTTGAATTCCTGACGGTCTTCCGCTTTCTTGATTGTAGCTGCGGTTGTACCAAGGAGCTTCACATTATGGCTCTTTAAGAAACCGCTCTCTTCCAGCTCCATACCAAGATTCAGTCCAGCCTGTCCACCAAGTGTCGGCAGAATGGAGTCCGGCTTTTCTTTCTCTATGATCTGTTCAAGAACTTTGGCTGTCAAAGGCTCAATATATACCTTATCAGCAATATCTCTATCTGTCATGATCGTAGCAGGGTTAGAATTGACCAGTACTACTTCGATTCCTTCTTCTTTCAGGGAACGGCATGCCTGTGTACCTGCATAGTCGAACTCTGCAGCCTGTCCGATTACAATAGGACCGGAACCAATTACCATTACTTTTTTCACATTAGGATTCTTAGGCATTATTCATTTACCTCCATCATATCTATAAATCTGTCAAACAAATATCCGGAATCCTGCGGTCCGCAGCATGCCTCCGGGTGGAACTGTACTGTAAAGATCTTCTTACCTGTATAGTTCAATCCTTCGTTTGTTCCATCGTTTACATTGATGAATGCAGGTGTTGCAACCTTCGGGTCAAGCTTGTCCATATCGACAACATAACCGTGGTTCTGGGAAGAGATGTATACGCGCCCCGTTGCCAGGTCCTTAACAGGATGGTTACCGCCTCTATGTCCGTATTTCATTTTATAAGTATCTGCTCCTGTTGCCAGCGCCATAAGCTGATGTCCCAGACAGATGGCAAAGATAGGAATATCTGTATCGTAGAGCTTGCGAATCTCAGCAATGATCTCTGTACATTCCTTAGGATCTCCAGGTCCATTGGAAAGCATGATACCGTCAGGCGCTGCGGCAATGATTTCCTCTGCTTTGGTCTGTGCAGGATATACTGTTACGTCACATCCTCTGGACTTTAAGGAATAAGCAATATTAGCCTTGGTTCCAAGATCCAGCAGGGCGACCTTCTTACCCTTACCGTTAAGCTCTTTTACAAGAGAGGGCTTCTTCTCGCGAACTCCCTGTGCAAAAGCTGCTGCATCGAACTTCGCACTTCCTGAAATAGCACCGTTCTCTGTCAGGCTCTGTGAACCCTTCACTTCATATACATGGTCACATGTAACCTTCTCAACTACCTTACCAGTGGTATAAGCTTTTAATCTTGGAAGAATCTCATCAAAATTATAGTTCTCATTCGTGGTAATCATGCCATTCATTGTGCCCTTTTCACGAAGAATCTTAGTCAAGGCTCTCGTATCAATGCCTGCGATACCAGGAACTCCGTTCTCCTCAAGGAACTGCTGGATGGAAATATCTGCCCTGAAATTGCTGTAATTTCTTGACAGTTCTCTGACAATGAATCCGTCCGGCCATGGCTTGCGTGACTCCATATCATCCTTGCAGATTCCATAGTTGCCGATCAGTGGATAAGTCATGCAGACTGCCTGCCCCGCATAGGAAGGATCTGTCAAGACCTCAAGATAACCTGCCATAGAAGTATTGAACACAATCTCACTAATTACTTCTTTGTCTGCACCTATATGAGTTCCCTCAAACACAGTGCCATCTTCCAATATTAAAAATGCCTTCATCTCTTTACCGCGCCTTTCTAATATAATAATAATGTACCTTTTGCATAATCGTCTAATTATATCACAAGAGTCCCCAGCATTCAAGGGATTCTGCACTGGTAAAAGGTACGAAAAAATGTATATTTTTGCACTTTTGATGGAATAAACATACAAAAAGAGTGAACTTGTCAGCCAAGTCCACTCTTTTCCTGTTTATCCAATCCCAATTGCAGTCCACGCATCTGATGGGATAAGTCCAATGTAAGTCTTCCCAGGATTCAACTTAATCTCCTGGCCTGTATAGTCATAATATTTCGTAATGGCAGTCTCACCATTCTTATACCAGGTAATAGGAATAACCTGTCCATCTGTAAAATAATATCCTGTTGCCGTAGTACTTGGCATATATCCAATTGCGTTATAAATCAGATATCCATGTGCATCCAGCTGTGAAAAAGAAGTCTCCTGCAGAATAACATTCTTAAATGTCAATGCCTGTCCATCCTCTCCATCTGTATGAAGGGAACCATACTCATAATAATCATAAGTCATTGTGTTGGCATTGTATTTTAACATGGATTTGTTATGTGGGAAAGCAGGAGTCAGATTGATCTGAGTCGCTGATGCCACACCTACTCCACCGTATGTTGTACTAAGCAATGTCTCCACAGGATTAAAGAGGAAATGAGACTCTCTTTCTCTTGTAGACAGATACAGCGGTGTATAATTCTTGGAATAGCCTGCTGCTGCGATACGGTTATTTACCTCACCGGTTGTAACATACTCTGTAAATTCCCTCTTCTTACCGTTAGGGATTCTTGCAAATCCGGCACTGAGGTTATCAGACCAAGGTTGTGCCAGCCACTCATTGATATAGTAAGGACCGCCATCATGTACGCAGATTGCATTATATTCACCTGCTAAAATAATATTAGTTGGTCTGATGCTGCGGATACTGCCAATCGTTGGCACAGAGTTATAATCCTTATAAATGCACATCAGTCTGGTGATGCGGTCATTTGCAGTAGAGTTCATCATCTCATATACGATATCTGCTTCAGCTGTACCGAAATGCTTCAATGCAACCTTCTCATTATCTACCATGACCGCAATAGGTCTCTGATCCTTGAGACTTGCGCTGATAGGCAGACCGGTAAGCTCTGATGTATACACTTCGCCTGCTGCCTGCACCTGTATAGGCTCTGCCATTAAAGCTGCTGCCATTGCAACTGCTGACGCAATGCACAGGAATTTCTTTGCCAAATTCTTAACTTTCATCTTCTGAATTCTCCTTTTCTCAAAATAGCACCATATAGTATACCCTTTTTTGCTGCATTAATCCATAGTATATATTCACATATTTTATTCCCTGTAATTGTGACAATAGAGAAAAGGAGACCTCCATTAATATAAAATCAGATATTCCTGATTCGTATCTGCCGGTATCATCACGGTTCCTGCCTCACTGACAGGTGACGCATTGAGCAGCTGATAAGCATTCTGTGCTTCCCTGCCAAAGACATAGGCAATGCTTTGTGCCTTAGCGGCTGATAAAGCCACATTGATTACTGCTTTATCAAGAACTGATGCCTTTTTATTCTTCTGTATATAAAAAGCATCAAAATCTGCGGAGAATTTCTGTATACTGCGCAGCTTGACATTCAGATCCATCTCTCCCTCCCATGAAGCTATTGCTTCTGCATCTACAGTCACTGCAATATTCTCAATATAGAAATTATAAGCTGCCTGAGTCTGCTTCATCTTCTCTACCGCAGACTCAGGAATCACAAGCTGTGCCTGTGCCACAGAAGCTGCTGCAGTTGAATTATTCTGACTCTCACCACTGCTGCTCTCCTGTCCTGATGACTGTCCGGGTGCAGACGGTTGCTGGGGAGTAGACGGCTCAACCGGTACATCAGGCTCGGAAGGCTCTGTCGGAGTCTGCTCTGCTTTCTTTACCTCAACAGCTGTCTTGCCACTCTTCACAGCTGTTATGCCATCATAATAGACTGTGCCTTTTACCATATTATCTGCATCTATAGCTGCGCTTCCTGCGATTGCATTCACCCACAGTCCTATAGAAGTAATATTGCTCTTGTCGTTCTCCAGTCCGCCTGCAGGATTGCCTGCAATATCTCTTGCCACGAACAGCGCAAAAGGAATCGTTACAAGAACAGGCTCTGTTCCGGCATTGCAGTAATCTTCATTCAGATTCATATAATATTCATATACATTGCCGCCTGCTGTTATCTGAATGACTGTCTTCTGCTGCTTTCCATCCGGCACTGTCCAGAACTGCAGGGCATCACAGTCTTCCCAGCTTACTTCCTTAGAGATCGTAGCTCCTGCCCATCCATCCGAGGTCTCTGCATACTCGAACTTCATGACATATTCGCCTTCATAGCTGTAATCCCTGGATAAGCTGATCGTAATGTTGCTGCCTGTTGCCTTATTCGTAGCCCAGTTCTTGGTCAGCATCGTGTCCACACCATAGTAGTTCTCGAATCCGTCAATTTCATAAGGATCCTGCTCAGGCTGCGGAATATTGAAGGTAGCGCGGATTGTATCAGCCACTGTATTATTGATATATAAGCTGATCGTACCAACTGCCTCTCCAAGCGCTGTCAGGGAATCCTGCTCAAGCTGTGCAGTCGCATAGCCATCCGCAATCTGTGCCTGCAGTGTGATCTCCCTGTCTTTTCCGGAAAGGACAAAGGTAACCTGATCATCAGCAGTCACACCACTTATTCTTGCAGACAGTAAGGTCGCATCCAGGATTCTGCTGCCTGCAACCGGAGCTACGATATATCCGCTCTGCGTTGCTGCCGGTCTTGCCTGAATGCTTACAGACTTCATCTGCTCCAGCGCATCCTTCTGATTTACGGCAAAGATGCTGTTGTTCTGGTTGAAGAATCTGATAAACGGATCCATCATTTCATGGCCATGCTTCGCACCATCTTCTTTTACAGATTTTACATAAGGGGTATAGAAGCCGTCCTTCTCGCCAAAATTAGCCCATACCAGATAATAGGATGCATTGCTGCCTTTTACTGCATCCAGAATCTCCTGATGCCAGTCCGGTCTTGTATTCTCTGACTTGAGCAATGCAGTCTGGTTATCTCCCTCTGCAACATCATGAGCGGTTCCTGTCTCTGTAACTGCTACCAGCTTGCCATGCGCCTGGGCAAAATCATCCACAATCTGCAGCTCCTTCGTAAAGTTAGTCACAAAAGAATCTCCCTGCTGTGGATTTCTGTGATACATATCAAATCCCACCATATCAACATATCCGTCTCCAGGATAACGTGAAGCATATTCTTCTACAGAAGCAGCTTCCGAGCCTGGTCCGTATACATACAGGAAATTATGTACATTCTTCTCGTCTCTGAGATATTCTACTGTGTACTTGTAGACGCTCTTATAGGTCTGCTCATCACAGAAGGCTGCGCCCCACCAGAACCAGCTTCCTGTATTCTCATGGAATGGTCTGAACAGAACTGCGCCATCTACCTGATGTGCATAGTCAGCTACCATGTCCAGATAAGCACGGAAGGCTTCATTGTATGCTCCTCCGGGCAAAATCTGATTCATCACATCACCTGTCAGAAGATTGGGTGTATAACCGCTGAAGTTATAGCCTGCATAGCTGACACCTGTGTCATTTCCCGTTTCGGATACAGTACTGAAATTAGGCATATGCAGTGACAGCGTAGCAATTGCGCCATTTCTGATATTATAATTCGTCAGAGCTGCTGCTGCGATTACATTCTTCTCGATCTGTGTAGAAGCCTGATTGATTCTGGCTGCTACTGTCTCATATACATCATCCAGCCCCTGCATTTCGCTCAGATAGCGGTCTGCAGAATATTCATTTCCTGCAAGTGACAATCCATCCAGCCCGATAATACCGGTATAGGAGCCGACCACATCCATTGTATCTGAGCAGGATAAATCACTGCTTCCTGCCTTATGGCTTGTATTGTTCTGCTGTCCGAATATCACGCTGTCTGTTTTGCCTACAGCCTGCAGATATGCGTATACCTGTCTGACACTGTCTGTTGCCTGACCGTCTGCAAGTGTGATATTCTTCTGGATTTCACTGCTTCCTGCGCCTGTCACAAGAGTATCTCCCTGTACGGAGAGCTTCATATCCTGTCCTGTTATCTCTTCTGTAGCATCCACATAGATATCCTCTTCCTGTTTATTTTCTGACATAAGTGTCACATTATCAAGATATACCATTCCCTGATAATCTGTCTCACTGCCGATAAGGCCTATTGTGAAGCCATTCTCAATATTCTTCGTATCATAGCTCATGGAAAAATGCACCACCTTAAAACCATCTGCATAGTCCTCTGCATTATCAAAATTGATAGAGGCATTGGTATCAATTCCGCTGTCTGCGAACAGCTTGACCTTGAAGCTGCCCTTTGTCATCAAAGCAGGATCATAGATAAAATCAAAAGCGATCTTATTGGCATCCTTTACCTCGAAATCATCGTCCCAATAGGAGGACTTGATCTCACTCCATGTAGATTTCACATCCTTGGAATAATCCACCTGCATGGCCAGTGCCTGATACTGCCCGCTCCAGTCCAGACTGTTCTGCCCCTGATTGTCCCATACGCCGTCATAATACCAGCCATTGATATTCTCATCAAAACTCCAGCTTGCAAGGACATTCTCCTGTACGGGCTTATCCGGTTTCTCCTGTGCTCCATTCTCAAGAGTCACATTGCCATAATAGACAGAGCCAGTATAGTTACACATCCAGCCTGCAAGCTTTACTGTGAATTCTGCCAGATAATCCTGTGTTATTTCATCACCAAAGGAAAATGACACATGTGCTTTTCTATATAATTTACCATCGATCTCTACTTCCCGTGTAAAATCACCGCTTCCAAGCTCAGGAATCACATCATTCTGTGTCCAGCTCCAGCCGCTGCCGAGTCTGGCAATTCCCTGAACCTTAATAAGTCCCTCATATTCTGCATTCTCTGCCGGAATATACAGATCAAAGGAAACCTTCGTGCCACTGTTGAGCGCCGTGTCTGTGGAAAGCCCCAGCTGATTCTCGCCCTTGTCATCCCAGCTGCTTGTATCATCAAATGCAAGCTCCTGTCCATAAAATTGCTGCAACTGTGTCTCTTCTACGTCAGCTGCCATGGCTACAGGCTCTTCCTCTGTAAGCTCAGTCATTTCTTCCTCTGTGACTTCCTCTGTGACCTCTTCTGTGGCTTCCTGTGTTGTTTCCTCCTGTGAAGCCTCATCCTCGCCGGCTGCTTCTTCGGTTGTGGATTCTGTTGTTTCCTCTGTCTCCTTCTCTACAGTAGTCTCCTTCGTCTGTACCGTAGCTTCCTCTACTTCCTCATTCTCCTGCTCTTCTTCCTCTGCAGCAGCTGATTCTGTAAATGTCTCTTCTGTGTTCTCCCCTTCTACAACATTCTCCTGTGATACTTCTTCTGCATAGACCATGCCGCCTGCCATGTTGCAGGATGATATTGCCAGAATTCCAGCCATACCAATAGAAAGCATCTTTACAACCTGTTTTCTCTTCACGTTCCTACCTCCCTGTATATTCTGTCTGTTCATCCGTACTGCATTTTGCAGTACGCAGAATAAATTAATTTTAGCTAATTTAATTATTTTTAGCTTGTTAATTTATTTCTTATTTAAGTTTACATATAAATTATACAAATAGTTCATTTGAACGTCAATTATGAAAAATAAAATAGCCGTTTTGCACATTTTTTAACTCTTTTAATTTATCATTTGTCATTTTAAACCGTAATATTTACTAGTTTTTAACCTTTTAATTAATTCTAAATGGCATAAAAAAAGATCCTACTGTATCAAATACAATAGAATCTTTCATTTAAATTAGTCCAAATGTGAATACGGAATAAATGGTTCAGGAGCTCCATCATGTTCTCTGAGTGCCTTCTCCATCCAGATCATATCGACCCAGTGTCCTGATTTGAAGCCGGAATGATGGAAATGCGCTACCGTCTGGAATCCCATCCTCTCATGAAACTTCTCACTGTCTGGATATGGATATGCAATACATGCACAGAGATTATATACATTCTGTGCATATAGGATCTTCTCAAGCTCTGTATATAAAAGCCTGCCCACACCCTGTCTGTGTACTCCGTCCTTCACATATACTGACAATTCCACTGACCAGTCATATGCCTCTCTGGACTTGAATGCAGAAGCATAGGCGTATCCCAGCAGCTCACCGTCTTCATTCTGTGCCACCAGATAAGGATACCGTTGCAGTGTGTGTGCAATCCTGCCCGCAAACTCCTGCACAGATGGTGTCACATACTCAAAGGACACATCTGTATGCTCTACATAGGGTCTGTATATTTCCAATAACTCTGCCGCATCTTCAACGGATGCTTCTCTCACTGATACCATAACCTAATTCATGCTCCTTATCTGGGCGAACAGATCCAAGTCACTCTGTGTAAGCTTCATATTGGTGTTATATTCTCTGCCATCAGCGCTGGTGACTTTCACTTCAATAATGGTATCCACACCGATTCCATCCCTGCCTACTGCCTGACAAAAGGGCATGAACTTGGGATGATTTCTGTTAAAAGTATCCCATGCATTCTTAATCTTCATGACGCTTCCGAAATCTATCATTATTCTTCTCCACTCCGTTATGCTAAATATACAACATCTTCATCTTTCAGATTCGTATCTTCCATGGCGGCTTTTGCCTCGTCTTCCTGATAACGATTAATATAAAAGGAAAACTTCTTCTGGCTTTCAAATAAGCCCTTCTTCCTGTTACGTACTTTATCTACCTTGATCAGATAAGATACTCCATGCTTCAGGAAAGTCTTCTCAATCGCATTTTTAATCTCTTCTTCATATGTTTCAACAAAAGCGATCTCTCTTCCATTATTCTTTTCCGCCATTATGTACATCCTTCTTTCCGGCAATGATTCAGGAACTATACCTGCCAGAATTACCTCTCATTAACCTTACTTTCAATATTATATCCAAACCATATGTATTTGACAAGATAATTTTATGTAACCATCCGAATTTCATCGCTGTTTCATCAAGAAGAAACCTCAGGCTTTGTTTTAATCCTGAGGTTTCTTATCTGCTTATTTAAAGTACTTCACACCTGACTCAAAGATTTTAAGATCCTGTTCGCCGTAGATATTGATTGCTACGGATTCACCACGTCTCTCTACGTGTGCCATCTTGCCCAGGCATCTTCCATCCGGCGAGGTGATACCTTCGATTGCAGCATAAGAGCCGTTTACATTCCACTCTTCATCCATGGAGATATTGCCATTGAAGTCAGCATACTGTGTAGCAACCTGACCATTCGCAAATAATTTGTCAATCCACTCCTTAGGAGCTACGAAACGTCCTTCACCATGGGAAGCCGGTGTTACATAGGTCTTGCCAAGCTCTGCAAGCTGTAACCAAGGGGACTTATTGGATACGACCTTGGTGTATACCATCTTGGAGATATGACGGTTAATCGTATTGAAGGTCAATGTAGGAGAATCCTCCTTCTGACCAGTAATCTCACCATAAGGAACCAGACCTAATTTGATCAGTGCCTGGAATCCGTTACAGATACCAAGTGCCAGACCATCTCTCTCGTTCAACAGCTTCATGACAGCTTCCTTCATCTTCGCATTCTGGAATGCTGTCGCGAAGAACTTCGCACTACCATCCGGTTCATCACCTGCGGAGAATCCACCAGGGAACATGATGATCTGTGCCTGTCCGATAGCCTTCTCGAATTCATCTACAGATTCACGGATATCCTCTGCTGTCATATTGCGGAACACCTTGGTAATGACATTAGCACCCGCACGTTCAAATGCCTTGGCACTGTCATACTCGCAGTTTGTTCCTGGGAATACAGGGATAAATACGGTAGGCTTCGCTACTTTGTTCTTGCAGATATGGATATCAGATGTCTGATACAGTTTAGTTTCAATTGCATCTGTAGTCTTTACTGCCTTAGTAGGGAATACCTTCTCCAGCTTGCTCTTCCATGCATGGAGAGCGTCTTCCTCGCTGACTTTTACATCTTTATATACAAATCCGGCATTTTCAGGAAGAACGGTTGCTACAACACTGTAAGCAATTCCACTTTCTTCCAGTGCTTTCATACCATCTGCGGATACTTCTGCAATCATATTGCCGATTTCATTTGCAAACAGTTCCTTAGCGGATAAAGCATCTGAAAATTCTACACCAAGCTTATTACCAAAGGACATCTTGGCTGCGCTTGCCACAATACCTGCACCATCCAGAGCATAAGCAGCTACGATAGCTCTCTTCTTGATCAATGCGGAGATACCGTCAAAAAGCTTCATGACTTTCTCATATACAGGAATATCGTACTGATCTTTCTCAATACGGAACACAACAAGCTTATCTCCTGCGTTCTTCAACTCTGGTGTAATGATGTCTTTTTCCTTCGCTACATCTACTGCAAAAGACACTAATGTAGGAGGTACATCAATATCGTTGAAGGTTCCTGACATGGAATCCTTACCACCGATAGAAGGCAGACCGTATCCCATCTGTGCATCATAAGCACCTAACAATGCTGCAAAAGGCTGACTCCAACGTTCAGGATCTTCTGTCATACGTCTAAAGTATTCCTGGAAAGTGAAACGGATTTTGCTGTAATCACCGCCTGCTGCCACAATCTTAACCATAGATTCTGTTACTGCATAGATAGCTCCATGATATGGGCTCCATGAGGACAGATATGGATCAAAGCCATAGCTCATCATGGTAACAACATCTGTCTTGCCCTTTAATACAGGAAGCTTCGCTACCATAGTCTGTGTCTCTGTCAGCTGATACTTACCACCATAAGGCATGTATACACTGCCTGCACCGATAGAGGAGTCGAACATTTCTACAAGACCCTTCTGGGAACATACATTCAAATCATTCAATTCTGCAAGGATTGCTGCTTTTACATCGTCTTTTGCAAGAGCTTCTTCTACAGCAGGAACTGCTACCTTGTTCAGGTAATTGTCTTCCTTAACAGGCATGTCTACATATACGTTAGTCTCCTGATGAGCACCGTTGGTATCCAGGAAAGCACGGGATAAATTAACAACTTCCTTGCCTCTCCATTTCAGTACCAGTCTTGGCTCTTTGGTTACAACTGCTACTTCAACTGCCTCCAGGTTCTCTTCTGCAGCATAGCCAAGGAAGGTATCTGCATCCTTAGGATCAACTACAACTGCCATTCTCTCCTGAGACTCGGAAATAGCCAGTTCTGTTCCGTCAAGGCCTGCGTACTTCTTGGGAACCTTATCCATATCAACAACCAGACCATCAGCCAGCTCTCCGATTGCTACAGATACACCGCCTGCACCAAAGTCGTTACATTTCTTGATGATCTTGCTTACTTCTTCTCTTCTGAATAATCTCTGGATCTTACGTTCTGTAGGCGCATTACCTTTCTGCACCTCAGCACCACAAGTCTCAATAGAAGCTTCTGTATGTACCTTGGAAGAACCTGTTGCTCCACCACAGCCGTCACGTCCTGTACGTCCACCTAACAGAATGATGATATCACCGGGATCAGAATCCTCACGGATAACACTTGCTCTTGGAGCAGCACCCATAACAGCACCGATCTCCATTCTCTTGGCTACATAGTTTGGATGATATACTTCCTTTACATAGCCTGTAGCCAGACCGATCTGATTACCATAGGATGAATAACCGCTTGCTGCACCACGAACCAGCTTCTTCTGAGGGAGCTTACCTTTCAGAGTATCTTCTACAGATACAGTAGGATCTGCTGCACCGGTTACACGCATAGCCTGATATACATAAGTACGTCCTGACAACGGATCACGGATAGCACCGCCCAGACAGGTTGCTGCACCACCAAAAGGCTCAATTTCCGTAGGATGGTTATGAGTCTCGTTCTTGAAGTTTACAAGCCACTCTTCTGTGATAACGCCTTTTCCATCTTCCTTGTCAATTTCAATAGGAACTACGATGGAACAAGCATTGATCTCGTTAGACTTCTCCATATCCTCAAGCTTACCGTCAGCCTTGAGTTTACGCATAGCCATAAGTGCCAGATCCATCAGGCAGACATACTTGTCCTTTCTGCCTGCAAAAATCTCCTCTCTGACAGCCAGATAATTCTGATAAGTAGTCTTGATAGGCTCTGTATAATAATTATCTTCAAAAGTTACATCCTTTAATTCTGTAGAGAATGTGGTATGACGGCAATGGTCTGACCAGTATGTATCCAATACACGAATCTCTGTTACAGAAGGATTTCTCTTCTCTTCATTCTTAAAATAATTCTGGATATGCAGGAAATCCTTAAATGTCATTGCCAGTCCCAGAGAATCATAAAGCTTCTTTAAATCAGCCTCTGCCATATCCTTGAAACCATCAAAGATTGCCACATCAGCAGGTTCTGCGAACTCTGTTACAAGAGTTTCAGGTTTTACCATGTCTGTCTCTCTGGAATCTACCGGGTTGATACAGTAGGATTTGATCTTGGCAAATTCATCATCGGAAATCTTGCCTACCAGTAAATATGTTACGGCAGTCTTAATAATGGGATCTTCGTCTTCCTTCAGGAATTTTACGCACTGTACTGCTGAATCAGCTCTCTGATCGAACTGTCCGGGCAGGAATTCTACAGAGAAGCATCTGCCATTTGCAGGCATATCGAACTTCTCTAAGTATAAATCATCTACCGGTGGCTCAGAAAATACACATTTGCAAGCTTTTTCAAAGGTATCTTCTGACAGATTCTCTACGTCATAACGAATGAAAATCCTTACCTGCTCCAGGCCATCAATTCCAAGATAGCTCTTGAGCTCTTCTTCAAGCTCTTTTGCTTTTACTGCAAAGGAAGCCTTTTTTTCCACGTAAATACGTTTCACTTTTCCCATTTGTAAGTCCTCCGTAAAAATTGGTATATTTGGTTTTGATACTATCTTAATAAGAATAGCAGTAATTCTGCATTTTTTCAACCGTGGAAATAGACGAAAAGAATTTAAAATGCTACAATATAATTATTCAAAGCTATGTAAACCGGGAAAGGCAGGAATTTTACAGATATGGAAGATATCAAATTTGCGTTGCTGATAGACAGTGACAATATCAGCGCTGATTACATTAAGATCATACTGGATGAATTATCCAAGTACGGAACCGTTACTTATAAAAGAATCTATGGGGACTGGACCCGTTCCAATTCAAGCAAATGGAAGGATGTGCTGTTAGCCAATTCCATCAACCCGGTACAGCAATACAGCTATACGACAGGTAAGAATGCCACTGATTCTGCCATGATCATAGATGCCATGGATATTCTCTATTCTGGTCATGTAAGCGGCTTCTGTCTGGCTTCCAGCGACAGCGATTTCACCAGACTTGCCATGCGTCTTCGTGAATCCGGCATGTATGTCATCGGTATGGGAGAACGTAAGACTCCGGAGCCATTCCGCTCCGCCTGTGAGAAATTCGTACTGCTCGATCTCTTATCCAATGTGGATACGTCCGTTACCAAGGTCGGTAAACGCTCCGCCAAGGCAGAACAGGATGCACTGACACCTCTGTCAGAAATTGAGCAGGCACTTGTTAAGATCATCAGTGAGAATGGCAATGATGGTACTTCTATGGATATCGGAGAATTAGGCAGCCGTCTCTCCAAGATGTATCCGACTTTCGATGTACGAAATTATGAATATACGAAGTTCTCCAAATTTCTGGAAGCCGCCGAGTTCAAAAAGTCTATCTCCTTAAAATATACAGAGACTACCGTTACCGCATACCTGCAGGCTGCGGACATCACTCTGGATGATATTCACAAGGAAGTCCTGTCTATCCTGAAACAATGCGAGAAGCATACAATGAATGTAGGAGAGCTTAATCAGAAGCTTTGTAGACGTTTTCCTGATTTTAATATATCTAACTACGGTTATGCCAAACTATCCAAGATGCTGGGAGATTTCAAGGAATGTAAGATCAGCAACTTTGGAAAGATCATATCACTGCGTTCCTGAATATAAAAAGCCTAACTCCGCGGAGTCAGGCTTTTCTTTTCATCATATCTTCTATTCTAATCTCTTCTATTTTAATCTCTTCTATTCTACTTCAAGTCCAAGTGTTCCCATAATGTAATTTATGGTATCATCTGCTGCTTTTTCAGAGATTCCTGTGGTTCCTGCTGCTACTTTAAGTCCTTCCATTGCATAGGAAATAGTTGCTGCTGCCGTTGCAGGATTTTCACAGACCATCCATTCTTCTTTCACGCCATCTGTAATGATCTGTTCCAGAAGTCTGGCATTCTCTTCTTTTTGTCTGCTGACCACACTATCCTGTGCATTGGCAAACAGATATTCATAAGTTGCTGTAATCAGATTGTCTTTTGCAAGCATTTCCTTCTTACAGATATCCAGATACAACAGTAACTGGTCGCCTGGTGCTGCATTCTCCGGCAAAGAAGCCTCATAGCTACTCTTTGTATTCTGTGTCTGCTGTTCCAATACTGCCTCGAACAGATCTTTTGTATTGCCAAAATACAGGTACAGCCCGCCACGACTGATGCCGCATGCATCCACGATATCCTTCATGGTCACATCCTTGTATCCTCTTTTTGCAAATACCTCTTTTGCTTTCTCAATGATATACTGTTTCTTCTGTGTTGACTTATCTCCCATCTCCAGCTCCCCAATCTTATGCCAATGGCTTTTTTATCTCTAATAATTCTTTCAATCGCAGAAGGATTGCAAGAAATACACCGCTCTTTACGCCCTCTGTCCAATATGCGCCGCGTACTTCGCCCTTCAGAATATACTTTGACAAAATATCACCCAGTACATCCGTCTCCATCAGTGTACATCTCTCAATCAGATTCAGCTCATCCTGCACACTGCGAAGGCTGTATCTTGAGAAAGTATACACATAATTACGATTCATAAAGCGTGTTGCCTTGGCCTCCTTCACAAAAGACAACAACGTGGAATCATATACCGGAACCGGCATGGAATTCGCCTCTATTCCTTCGCCCTTATAAATATTGGAAGCATCTCTACCGCTTGCTGCCTGCAGCCAGCCCTCATAGCGCAGCAGTTTCATTGTATCATCCTGATAAAATGCAATTACTTCATCTCTGGAAAGTTTCTCACTGTCCTGCATAATCAGCAACACCTTCTTTCTTTTTATATCTAGTTTAGCATAAAAACTCGAATTGTACACTATCTGATCGAGAAGTTTTTCATATTTCGCCTTGTGATATTTTGAAATAGAGCTTATAATCCCAATAAGAAAGGCAAGGTGAAGCTTATGAAAAAGGTACTCCGATTTTTGTTAAAACCATTATCTTTCGTTCCGGCGCTGGTTATCATGTATTGTATCTACTCTTTTTCCGCCCAGGATGGCGCTGCCAGCTCATCTCTGAGTTATAAAGTATCTTATAAAGTAATAGAAATTACAGATCATATCCTCAATCTTGATCTGAATGATGCACAGATTCTACAGGGTATACATCGTATTCATTTCTATGTCCGTAAAACAGCTCATTTCTCTGAATATTTTCTGTTGGCAGTCTCTATTGCCTGCCCTTTATATGTATATGGAATACGTGGCATCTGGCTGTTGCTGACTTCAGGATTATTCTGTATTGGTTTCGCATCCCTGGATGAGTTCCACCAGCTCTATGTTTCAGGGCGTTCCGGTTCTATCCGGGATGTCTGCATTGACAGTAGTGGTGCATTTTTCGGTATTATTGTGACTCAGATACTGTGTTATATTGTTCGGAAATGCATCTTTGACCCCATTTGTCTACGCAATAAATCAATATAGTTTCAATATAGCGCAATATAGTTATAGATTATTTGATATGTACGATGTATCATAAATACATGTTTAGCAGAGATGCTAGACTTGCTAATTAGCAATTCCGGAAGAATTCCCCTTTTACACAAACAAGAAGCTCGAGCAATCGGGCTTCTTTGTTTTGTTCTTTGTTATTTTTAATTGTTACACTCACTTAAAATAAAATAAGGACGCCCATATCACTATGGCGTCCCCATTTTTATATTTTTATATCTTCTTAATCAAGGTATCAAATGCTTCCAGTTTAATCTTTTCTGTTCCAAATTCTGTGTTTATCGTAGTCTCCTGTACAGAATCTGTATTATTAATTACAATCAGAGTTCTGCTTTCAGGATAATAAGCACATTCCATATCAGCATTATCGGTCAGATAATTACCGTCAATTGCTTCTCTGCCTGCCTGCAGAATCAGATTCAGCAGCATCTTTGTATTTTGATTGTTTACGCTAAAGGAAGACATATAGATGCCGCAGCCCTTGCCAAAGCTGTTCTTTGTCATAAGTGGATTATTACCCTTTGCTGCCAGTACAACAGCCTTACCGTCTGTAAGGTGGCATTTTACTCTTTCAGAGACTTCACTGCCCTGTGGCATTACCTCGGCTGCTGCCTTCTCATCTACTTCAAAGCTCCACTGTCCATGGCATACTCTGTCAATGATATCCTTATCTACGCCAAGTACCGGTGCCATTCTGAAATAGCTGTCATAGCCTTCTACTGCGGATGGCTCATCTACACCGATGAAGGTTCCGCCTTCATATACCCACTTCGTCAAAGCAGCTACTACTTCATCATCCTTCCATGCGTCACCACCGCTCCATGCAGATCCGGCTGCACCTGCATTGATGACTACATTTACATCTTCCAGCGCACCCTTCTTCACATCTTCAAAGTTAATGAATTTCACTTCAACAGGAAGTCCGCTCAATGCTTCATTAATATGAATCAGGTCATGCATATATATCTCATGGAAATGTCCTGATAAAGACCAGGAACGCATGCTTCCCCAGTAATGTAGTACTGCTACTTTGGTCTTGCAGCAATATGGCTTACCAGCCTTATGCAGATCTTTCAATGCTCTGAATTCATCAGATATCTTCTCGATATAATCCACAAAATCAGGGAAATCCTGTACAAGATGCAGATAACCGCCAAGACCGATTCTGTCTATCGATGCACGAAGCAGCGCACGTCTTACACTATTCCAATATTTCTTGGCATCCAGTGTAGGATTGCCGCCTTCCATAAATGTAGGAAGTCCTCCCAGTCCTACCGGGAAAAGATATGGATGCAGACGCAGCTCGTGTACATCAACGTCTACTCCTGCACACAATCTGGCTTCATAGCCTGAGAATACACATTTAATCAGGCCATCAAAGCCAAACTCCTTGAATTCAGGCTTGTATGGTTCTACACCAACCCAGCTGTCATCATAGAATACATATGCTTTCTTTCCATATTTATGTACAATATCAATTAATTCCTTACCAAAATCAATGACAAAGCGATTAATAAAATTAATCCAGTCTGTCTTTTTCTGATTGCCAGGCATATGTGTTACATGCAGCTTACCCTGATTGATGAAATCTTCTGCTGTCAGCTGATAGCCATATACTTTGGCAAATTCATCCAGTGCACGGGGGCTTACTGTAAAGTCATAAGATGCCCAGTCAGAATAAAGCTGTCTGTTGCGTTCACTGCTTCCCCAGATCCAGACGAAATTATAGAACATGGAAGTAAAACGAACTACTGTCGTAGCCGGATGCTCCTTACACCAGTTCTCCATCCAGTTCTTGAGATATTCCTGTGTCTCAGGATATACAGGATCAATCTGCATCAGGTGCTCTTTATCCCAATGATTGGTCGTATGATTATACATGGAGATCTCTTCCCATATACGATAAGCCAGAAAGCTTACTGTATAGGAATGCCATGGAGTAATATCATGCAGTTCTACGCTGTTATCTGCGCTGTTGTAGCTCCACTTATCCGCCGAAACAACACTGTCAGTTGTTCGATCATATACCTGCCAGTATTTGAAAGCTGCTTCGCTGTCATTAACACAGAACTGTTCATCAAAGAAATCATCCATAAGTCCAATGTACAGTGTATTCTCTGTCGCTACCTTGGGTGATGTCATCAGAAATGTCTGCTGTAACTTATCCTGATTCTCCTTTGCCCATGCATTGTGATCTCTAATAATACAGATAGTAGAATAGATTCCATATCCTGCATTGGTGATTTCGTCTGATAATACAGTACCATCACTGTCTCTGATCACATCAGCCCCCCATTTATCTGCAAGCTCCAACGTGAGCTTCTCATACCCTGCCTCGCCCGGCAAAGTAAAACCGCCTTTTCTCTTACTCATAGCTGCCTCCTCATATTACATTTTAACCATACTTTCTGATTCTTTTACACTTTGGGTTTCCATTCACTATGCCTCGTCATAAAACCTGCCAATCTGCCGTAGGCTTCTGCATAATTGCCGGTCCTCATCTGTCCACAATATTCCTTAACTGCCATTCCTGCAAAAAGATATGCCCCATAGTCATTGGGATGGGTAAAGTCCTTGGGATAATAATATCTTGCCGTCTGCTCAGGTCCATGTTGAATAATAAAGTCCTTACTTGCCCCATGCAGATCAATTACCGGAATCTGGTAACGGGCTGCTGCCTGCTTGCATGCCTGTGCATATTCCTCAAGGGAATCAGCATACATACCGTTGACACGCCAGGTATTCCTGCACACAGGAGTCACAAGAATCGGATATGCCCCTATAGCCAGAGTCTCTTCTATATAACGGCACAAAGCTTCCATATAGCCCTCTTTTGCCCTTAAACCAGCCAGTTTCTGATCATTATGCGCAAATTGGAGCATCAGATAATCACCAAATCTGATATGCGCCTGAATAATGGCGTAATGTCCCTCAGTCCTGAATGTCTCAACAGTCTGACCCGGATGTGCATGGTTAGACACGGCTATCTTACCGCTCAGATACGCCGGAAGCATCTGCCCCCAGCCTGCGAAGGCAGCCTCCGGCTGATAAGGATACCATGCCGGCTGGTCATTTACCGTAGAATCCCCCGCAATATAAATCGTAGGGCAATTTACCTGTTTTATATTGATCCTGCACAGGTTCGCATTCTCCCCCAGCAGGGTAATATCAATACTTTTACACTCATAGATACAGTTTCTGCCCATAGGTATGATGTCACAGGCATTCATAACAAAAGTCAATGACTGCTTCTGTTCTTTTCCCGCAGACCTGCATACAAGTCTCCTCGATCCTGCAAAAATCATAGCTTCTGCCTCTGACTGATATTCCAGAGTGATCTGATAGTTACCGCTCCGCTCCACATCCGCCCGAAAACACAGGGGAATCATACATCTCTCCTGTATTCCAAGCCGACAAGCCGCATACCGTCCATCTACGTGACAGCCAAGATCATCAGTGACAATCCTGGTCACTTCACCAATTGTATCAGCATATGCCGGAACAAAGCCTGAACTTAACTCCGGCATCTGAAGCATCTCGTTGCTGCGGAAATCAGCTTCTGTTACAAAACCATATCCAAGCCCGGCATCATATAACTGCCCTCCGGTAACTGCTGTCTCTTTGCTTCGACTATCTGTATTTAGTTTTTGATTTTTGTTTCCAAATACATAAGTCTTTGCATACATTTTATAAGGCACCGTCTTTCTGGATCTCATCGGACACCAATAATGTAGCAAAGAAAGACAATGCTAATCCCTGTCCCCATCCCTGGATATATGCTTTTGGAATACCGCGATAACCTTCTTTATCTCTCATAACGGCTGTACCGCCGGATACATTCATTACTTTACCGTCTTCACTGACATTTGCCAGAAGTCCCTTGATTGCCTTGTTGATATACTTGCTGTGAAGTGGATTGCCTCTTGTCAGCATAGCTGCTGCAATTCCTGCCGATGCAGAGATTTCTTCATAAGACTCAGGATCATCTACCACTGTCCTCCACAGACCATTCTCTGTCTGGTATACCTTGAGTGCTGCCAGCTGCTCATTAAGAGAGCCTGCAATATCAATATATTTAGGATACAGATAACACTTTGGCAGAATACCGCCTACCTGTGACATGGTAAAAGCAGCCCAGGCATTAGCGCGTCCCCAGTAAATACCGGACATATGGTCTCCTGCAATATTATCGTAGCCATGATACCATAAGCCGCTGCTTGGATTCTGTAAATATTTAATATGCCAATAATACTGATTCAATGCATCATCAATCAGTTCTTCATCTTTTTCCATAACGCCTACACGAAGCATGAGGAATGCTGCCATAAATAAAGTATCACACCAGCACTGTTCCGGGAAATCATTGTTTGCAGATACTGTATGCTGCAGCACATGGTCGCCGAAGCGAAGTGCATCATTTCTTAAATATGCAATCTTGCTCATCAGAATCTCATGATATTTCTCTTCACCAGTTGCCTGATACAGTGTGATCAGGCAATGTCCCATTGCGCAGGCATTTACAGTCCACACCTTAGGCAGTCCCAGATCAATCAGTTCATCTATACGATCCTTGAGCAAATCAAGATATTCCTTCTTACCGGTCTTCTCATAAGCATCTGAAATTCCATAATATGCTACACCACATGGCCAATCCCATGTCAGATCCATATTCATGGTCTTCTTTACAATTTTGTCAATTACCTGCTCAAGCTCCTGTTTGTCATACTCCAGCTTTAACATGATACATTCCTCCTCAATCCTGTCTTTACACTTCTCAACGTGTCATTTATCATCCGAAATTATTATGCAGATTTGTTTTGTCAAAGATTTCACAACAATATAGGTAAACTGAAATCTTTGAAAAAACATACCTGTGTCTTTTTTCTTAAAACAGCCCCCAACACTTGTCGGGGGCCGTATTTATTGTTTTACAAATCAGGTTAGATTGTGTACAAATTACTGTGGTAATTTTGTGCTCTGGCCAGCTTCGTATGCTTCTTTTCTTTCATCAACGATTGCCTGATATCCAGCGTCAGCATACTTCTGAGCTAACTCATCATATAATGTGTCGAATTCATCAGGAGAACACATTGTCAACTGATCTCTGTACTCTGTGTAGAGTTCAAGTAAGGATGCCTGATACTCACCTACAGAATCAAGTACTACTGCAAAGTTACAATCGGATACTGCCCAACCCTTGTCAGCTACTTCTACCTGCTTGTAGTAATTGTCAATAATATCCTGTGTAAAGTCCTGAGGATATCCTGCAGGTGCAGCTGCCTTGATAACGTCTTCGATAGTACCAGCTGTTCTTGCTTCTGTTGTTACGCACCAGTAATCCTTGGAATTATTGAAGCCCTGTGTGCAGTCACCGCTGTAGTCTGTTACAGCTACCGGAAGTCCGTCATCACCCATTGTGTAGTTCTCGCCTTCGATACCCCACTGCATTGTGAAGAGGTTATCTTCCTGTGTCATCCATTCCATGTACATCCAAGCTGCTTTGATCTCATCTTCAGATGCCTGTGAAGAGAAACCGATCATCATACCGAAAGGATTGTTTGCTCTGTATGCAGGTACTGTGCCGCCTTCCGGATCATCTGTAGTAGCCTGGATCTTAACTGCTAATTTAGCATCAGGATTCTGTGCATAGAAGGAATCCAGTACATCCATGCTTGCAGAGATGTAAGCGCCCCACTGTACTGATTCACCATTGATGAATGCAGCTTTTGCTGTTTCTGCATCTGTTACATAATATTCAGGATTGATAAATCCGGCATTATACTGCTCGTTAACTCTCTTTAAGAGTGCCTTATTAGCTGCATCGCCAAGTGCAGGAATCGCATAGTCACCGTAGCAAGCCCAGTTCTCTTCATCAAGAGGATATGATCTGTAAGCGTAGTTCTGGTCAACACCAGCGCCAGTTACCATCTGTCCGCCAAGAGGGTTCTTGCAGATTCCTTCATCAACTAACTTCTGAAGCATTTCTTTCTCTTCCGCCCATGTGGTAGGATATTCAGAATATCCAATCTGGTCTAACCAGTCCTGACGATAGAATGTGATAAATGTATAGTTTGTATTGTAGTAAGGTCTTTCAGCTAATGCGAAGTATGTCTCACCATCCATCTGTGTATAGCTGATCTGATCCAGATCTACCATTCTCTGATAGTATGTAGGAGCTACCTTAGCGAACTCATCCAGATCATATGTTGTCAGATATCCATCACCGGCCCACTGAGCTAACTTAGGATAGTCATATTCCATAAGGATTGTAGGAAGCTCATCACCCGCTGCCAATAATGCATAGGATGTTAATACGTCAGAACGTGTGATAGGTACATATTCTACTGTAATGTTGTACTTGTCACCGAAGTTCTCCTGTACCCACTTGGTCCAGTAGTTGTTGCTTACATCAGGAACACCTTCAACACCTCTGTCATATACAGGAATTCTTAATGTAACATTATCAGCAAATGCTTCGTATCCGTCGATACCAACTACTTCATCAGATGCTTCTGTGGAAGCTTCTGTTGTAGCTGCTGCTTCTGTGGAAGCTGCCTCTGTCTTTGTGTCTGTGCTTGTAGAAGCACTTGTGTCACTGCTGCTGCCGCAGCCTGCTAATGTTCCCATTGCCATTGCACCTGTTAATGCAAGTGCGATTGTCTTCTGAAGAGTATTCTTCTTCATAATGAAATCCTCCTTTAATGAATATATAGTTTTATGTAACACCCGATTTCCGGGAAAACTAACTGTTTTGATTTTTCTTTAGCCCTTTACTGCGCCTACCATAACACCCTTTACAAAATACTTCTGTAAGAAAGGATAGATACAAATGATAGGAATTGTAACGAACATGATTGCTGCTGCCTGTAATACTTCAGGAGTACTTGTTACAGCGGCTGCCTCTGACAGAGTAGCTGTCTGTGCTTCTGCCGCTGAGGATACTAACTGTGAAAGCTTGTATTGGATCATCTTCAGAGTTTCTGATTTAATATAGTACTTGTTATCTGCATATGAATTCCAACGGCCTACTGCATAGAACAGTGACAATGTTGCAATGATAGGCTTTGATAACGGAAGTACGATTTTCCAGAGAATCTGGAAGTTCGTTGCGCCATCCAAAAATGCGGATTCTTCCAAGCTGTCAGGAATACTTGCCTGTAAGTTTGTCTTCATGATCAGCATGTTGTATGGTGAATAGATCAAAGGTAAGATCAATACCCACATGGTATCCAGCATATGTAAATCCTTATACAGTAAGTAGGAAGGAATCAGTCCGGCGCTGAAATACATAGGGAACATCAATAAAAATGTAAAGAATGTTCTGCCTTTTAATCTCTTCTTTGAAAGAGGATATGCTGCGCAGGTACATACAGCCATGCCTAAAGCAGTAAATATCACGGTTACGATAACACTGTAGATCATACTGTATACCATGCCACCATCTTTAAAAATGGACGAATAAGCATCAAAGTTAATCCCTTTTGGCCAGAATGCCACCTGTTTTGCAATGACATATGCATTACCTGATATAGATTTTGCCAGCAGATGAATAAACGGCAATACACAAGTTGCACATAAGATAACAAGGATGAGCATCATTACAGCATCGCTGATTCGGAATTTATTAATGGCTCTGTTGCCATCCGTATTCATGCCCTCATCAACTGCCACATTTTTCTTCTTTGCCATGATTCAACACCCCCTATAACAATCCGTCTTCGCCAAGCTTCTTAGCGAACTTATCTGACAAAAGAACTAATATAAGACCAATTACAGACTGGAACAGGTTTACGAAGGTTGACATACTGAACTTGCCGCCTGCAAGACCTTTCTCATATACGTAGATAGCTAACTGATACTGGAAGTCCTTAACCTGTGAGTTGCCGAACTGATCCAGACGTTCGAAGTTACTACCCATAACACGTCCTAAGTTCATAATCAGCAGTGTAACTACAGTACCCTTAATACCAGGTAATGTGATGTTCCACATCCTCTGCCAACGGTTCGCACCATCAATCATTGCTGCTTCATATAACTCGCCGCTGATACCTGTAATCGCTGCCAGGTAGATGATAGTTCCCCATCCCATTCCCTGCCATACACCGATCAGCAGATAAGTTACTGCCCAGTGCCATTTCTCTGTCAGGAAAGGAATACCTTCACTGATAACACCCCAATTCATCAAAGCGATGTTTACAAGACCGGTAGTAGGTCTGAACATTGTATATGCAACACTGCCTACGATAACCCATGAAAGGAAGTGTGGCAGATACAGGATTGTCTGTGTTACTTTCTTGAATCTTGGATAGCGGAGTTCATTCAGCATCAATGCCAGGATAATAGGCATTGGAAATCCAACCACCAGATCCAGTAAGTTAAATGCGATAGAACTCTTCAGAGCTCTGTGGAAATCAGCATCCTTAAATACCTTCAGAATTGTCTTCATGCCGACCCATTCGCTTCCGCTGTAACCCTTCGCCGGTTTGTAATCCATGAAGATCATTCTCAATCCGGGATAAGATGCATAGTTAAATATGATAACCATCGCAAGTGGGAACAAAAGCATCAAATACAACTGCCAATCCCTCTTGAAAGCATTTTTCCAGCTCGTTTTTGCGCCTATCGGAGCGCTTGCTTTTTTTGCTTTACTCATTCTAATGTAACCTCCCAACCGATGTCTATACGGTTATTTTGTATAGTTTATTGGCTTTTATGAGTATATTATTATACACTTTGGATTTTTTCTATTCAGTGCAATAAAAATACTATGCAATTCTGACCATTTATGTTATACTCATTTTTGTCAGGAATATAAATTATGCTTACTTTTTATATTATACGCCCAATGTATATATACATATTGTCTACATTTTCTAAATTAAATTTTAAAATACAATAAAACATTTTAATTTTAAAAACTTATGTAAATATTTACATTTTGTTTCTTTGGTTGTTTTTGATTGATTGTACATTTTTTCTCGTCATATACTTTCATTTTCTATGCATTTATGACCATTTATAGGAGTTGACATGATTGTTATGACTCAAATGTGCAGGATAAGTTAGGAGGCTTTCTTATGGCTAGACAGAAATCAGGCGTAGCAGAATATCGTAATTATTATCTACCTTACGATTTTCCTGTTTTACTGCTTTCAGGTGAACATTGGAAGATATCCAGCGTTCCAAGTAAAAATCTACATTTTCACAATTGTCTGGAAATCGGTGTGTGTCACTCAGACAGCGGCTATATGGAATTCATTGGTAAAAAAGATCCCTTATTGTTCAGGGAAGGTGATGTGACCTGTATTCCCAGAAATATTCCTCACACGACCTATAGTTCTCCCGGCACGGAAAGTCACTGGTCCTACCTGTTCATAGACCCTGCAGAATTGTTCCACAATATCTCGCCGAATTTCGGCAGGGATTTTGACCTGTCACTTCCTGCATTCAAGAATTATAAGCATATTCTCAGCCGTGACGAATATCCCCAGGTATATCAGCTTACTATGGCGGTTATTAAAGAAATGGAAGAAAAGAAACCCCATTATCAGACAAGTGTGACCGGATTACTTCTTGCATTGTCTATCGAGCTGTACCGAATCCAGAGCGAAGGTGGTTCCAATATAGCTCCTACCAACCAGCCACCTGAAAATGCCATGGTCATCTCCCCGGTACTGGATTATATTGAAGATAATTATGCACAGCAGTTTGATATCAACTATCTGGCTGATATATGCAGACTAAGTCCCACACATTTCAGACGGCTCTTCCACTCTATTATAGGAACAAGTCCGCTGGATTTCGTAAACAACACGCGAATCACCAAAGCCTGCAATCTGCTGAGAAGTACAGAATATTCTATTTTGGAAATATCAGAAATGGTCGGCTTCCGCTCTGTCTCCAGCTTCAACCGGCATTTTATGGATGTGATGCAGATCACCCCCAGAGCCTACCGTAACGAGACCCTGCAGGTGAAAGAAAATCAGGAGAAATTATCCATCCTGGAATATAAAGGGTGGATGTATCCTGAAAAATAGAAAATTGTTCCAGCAACGCCGCAGGTCATAGCCTGCGGCATTACTATTGTTTTATATATCTCTGATTTTTGCTATTCGGCTTATCCGGTAAAGTCATCCTTATTAACCCTAATTCTATTGCCGGCTTTATATAATTTTTTCGTAATGCTTCTTTGGATTTCAGACCCAAAGCTTCCATAATAGCATTAGACGTATATGGCACATCATACTCCATAACATCTAACATACGTTTTACATATTCAGAAGTATCTGCATTTGATTTATTGATCTGTAAGATAACTTCATCCAGTATTTGGTCTATCATATCTAACATAAACTCTATAAATACGTCAGAATTGCCATTCACATGGCATTGGGCTATTGCGTCATAATATTCTGTTTGAAATCTTTCAATCTGACTCTCCAGTGGAATATATTCAAAAATATTTCGCCATCGATAAAGAATAACTGTATGCCACAATCTAGCCATTCTTCCATTACCATCTGCAAAAGGATGAATGAACACAAATTCATAATGAAACACCGCTGACAAAATAAGTGGATGAACTACTCCCTCACTCCTTCTCATCCAGGATATCAAATCATTCATCAATCCACTAACCATATGAGGTGGTGGCGCAATAAAAATGCACTTATCGCCTGAAAATACCCCTTCTTCGCCTTGTCTGAATACACCTGATTCATTTACAGTTCTATAGGTCATTATTCCGTGAATTTTTTTTAATTCAGAAATACTTGTTGGATTTATCTCCGGTATTTTTTTATATGCTTCGTACGCATTTTTAACCTCTTGTATTTCCTTTTGATCCCCCAATACAAGATGACCATTTATAACATCTCTAACCTCTGACAAAGACAATGAATTAGCCTCAATCTTCAGAGATGAATGAATTGACTTGATTCTATTATTTCTTCTCAAATGTGGTTTAGATTCCAATTCCTTATGACTGCTGATTTTACCAACTTTCTCAGATATATCTGAAACAAGTTCAAGCATCCTGTTTGAAATTGTATATGGCGGTACATAACTACTCATGCATATTCCTCCATCTTGCTTATTATCTTACTTACTATCTTACCCATTTTTGAGTACTTTATCAATATAATTTCCTGCATCTAATGAATTGCAAAAAGACATAAATCGTCTGTTAAATTTCTCGTCCATATTGTCTGATGTCCTCCAATAATAATTGATTTCTACAGGTATCCATATTTACCATATCTACACTATAAAGTGTCGGCAGTTCCTCCACTTTTTCAACAAGCAGTTCAAAATTATCCACACCAGATACTGCTATATCTATATCGCTCCGTTCTCTGGCTGTTCCCTTTGCTCTTGATCCGTATAAAATCACCTTTTTTGCCTGAAATTGTCTACATAAATCTGCTACTTCTTCTATGACCTCTTCTGCCCTCACAATTATCACCCGACCTTTTCACATATTTTAACATAAAAAAGGCAATACCGTATAGATGATTTCCTCTATATAGTATCGCCTGAAATTTTACCTCATGTTTATTCTACTAACCACGATTCCAAATTGCCATTTGCTTCATCTTTTAACATATTCCATACATACTCTGCTGATTCAGCATATAATCCGGTTTCCTTATCCTGCAGCATTTCATATGTCACTGTCTTCAATAATTTTTTCAAAGCCTCCTCATTAGAACATTTTTCATCTTCACTAATTCGATGTACTAAGTACCGAGAGATAGCCTGTATGGACTTATTAATATTTACGCTTGTGGCTTTCATCCTATAATCTCCCTTCGGTTCTTTTTGAATTTAAGCTTTTGAATGGCTGCATTTGTACCAAAAAAATATTGTTTCGGTAAATTTTCTGGTTCTAAATCTTTTATCAAATTATCTAAAACCTCATCTGCATAGTTGGATGCTATTAATTCATCTTTATATGCGTTTATAACCGTTACCGTATTTTCATCAGCTGTTGGTCCAATCACTATGTCGTAATCATGAATTGTCCTATCAGAATCCCGGTTCTTTAATATAAACCGAACCCATTCCCTATCAGGCTTATAAAATATCTTTATTTTCAGATTTTGAGGATTATTAATACAACTATCATCAAACTCCAAATTATATCTGTAAGCTCGAAAAGACTTTATTTTATATTTAGGATTTCTTTGTCGGATTCTATCTTCCTTTGCTTCAAGAATAAATTTATTTCTTCTTGCTATACTTTCTGCATGACTTTTTATTGACGTTGCATAAAATCCTTTTCCAAAATCTTTATAGCCTTTTCCCATTGTTACATCAATTTCATTGAAATCATATGTTGTTCCATGAAATAAATCTTTCAATTCAGCCAGCCTCCTCTAATGCATCTATATATGATTTCAGATCCTGTAAAATCCCTTTTATTCCCATAGAATTATACTCATCATAACAAGTAGCAATATACGGAAGCAAGTCGTACTTATCTAAAAGATCACTAACTTTACTAAAATCAATATTCCATTCTTTCTTCATACAATTAGCAATTGTTATCTGCATATCTAGTACATTATCAGTTCTTGTCATATAATACCCTCATTATTCTAACCCTACTTAGAAATCTCTTATATTTTTATTTTTTCCAAAATATCCCAAGTATCATTTATATTAAAATGCAACAAAATTATTACACAAATCTATTTTTTATTATAAAATACCCAATCAAATTGATAGCTATATTACCAATTTAGCGAAATTATATTTCTTTATATGTTGGAAGCTCATCTATCAATTTCTCTGTTTTAATACTAACATTAATTACTGAAATAAGTAAATCCAAAATATATGTTGGATGTAATGGATTATTGGGATTATCAGTAATGCGACTATTTTTGTCTTGTGTTATCGCATATCTCTCCATTACCCATTCAATTGCAGACTTTCCATTAATCACATAATCATATGCTATGTTTGGAATATTTCTTATTGTAATGTACTCATTATAGATAATAGTATCTTTCTGTACTTCCTTTCCAGCCTTAGCAAAACGCATTTTGGTTACAGAATAGTCATCTTTTATCTTTTCAATCTGTAGCCCTATATCTTCCTGATTTTCTGGTTTTTCATAATTCAGGTGTATTGCAGCCAGCTCTTTTCCGATTCGCACATACTCCGTAAAATTATCTAACATAGGTATCCTTGGCATTTCCTTAGAAAGATTATCCCCATAATTACTGATATAATCCTTATGCTGTAATACTGCATAAACATAATAAAAAATGGACTCTTTATCTACTCTTCTTCCATATACTTCCTGAAATTTTTTAAGTGCTGCATCTGAAATAGCATTCCGTTTTTTATATTTTGGACCTTTCAATAAATTAGAACTTCCTACCAAGTCAAATAGTGACATCTGCTGAGAGGAATCTTCAATTTTATCATAAAAATACATCGGAAAACATGCTGAATTTTCCATAAAATGCAAATCTTGTATGCAATTTGATATTAAAATTGAAAATTTCTTTTTTATCGGTGCCCCAGAAACACAAATAACATAATTTTCCACTGTTTCCTCTGGAAAAATACTTTCCCATCTTGATGGTCTTTCAATTATTGCTGTATTATAAGAAAGATATTTTTTACAAAATGGTCTATACGATACTATTCTAGCGCAATTACTTGGATATATTTTTTCATCATTACAGAATTTTCTAAATAATCCTGCTGACCAGCTAATTTTTGTTTCATCATTAGAACGAATATTCTGCAGATACGTTTCTCTTGTTTTAATATCAGCCAAAGAAATCCCTTTGCCTACATTTTCTTCGAACTGCTGATTACAACGACTACGCTCCTTATTATAAAAATCAATCATCCGATTTGCATTACTGATTGCTTCCTCTTTTGAGAAATTATATACCCACACATCTCTATTAGTAGATAGCCCTGATGCATAGTTATCTAAGAATATACTCTCTTTTTCTCTTTTTTTCTTATCCCCAAGTGCAATAAAATTCATAAAATTAGGATTTCTTTGATTTAGCCAATCATTATTTGAATTGGGTGTCAAATAATTCCAACGCATGTTTTTTATACTTTTAAATTCCCTTATAATCCCCAATTTTTGCTCTCTTGTAAGATAATCACCTATATCATAATAACGTATATAACCATCCTTCTTGCTTCCTTTTTTCTTAACAAGAATAGTAATTGCAACAGGGGTTCTAGAACCATCCGCAAATACATTGCCCGCCTCTTTTCTGCGTTGCTCACCACTTGTTCTTGCATTTCCACGAAGATTAAAACAATATATTGAATTAAACTCCTCAATCAGGCATTGTCTGAAACCATCCAATGCAACACTGTTTATATATGCGCCATTACTTACAAACCCAATTATTCCATCATCTTGTAATCTATCTGATGCCCATCTGAATGCTCTAATATAAGTATCATATGCATTTCTTGTAAGCGTTGCTTTAGATTTTGCTACATAGGTATCAGCCAGCCTGTTATCCAAATATTCATAAGAAACATTCTGGTTATTATCATTTCCTGATTTTTGTCCTACTGAATAAGGTGGATTACCTACAATTACAGTGATAGGTGCTTCTAATTGTTTTATTGCACGTTCCGAGTTCTGGCGAAATAGTGCATTATTTGCATATGCAGACACTACTCCTTCTGTTCCTTTACTATGTATTGTTTCAGAAAGAGCAAACGTATCTGTAAGAACAATTCCTTCAAATGCAGTATAGTCCGTAGCTTTCATGATATCATGAAAAGTCTCTTCAATATTAACTGCTGCAATATAATATGCCAGCAGAATGATTTCATTTGCGTGGATTTCTGCCGTATATTTATACAATACATGATCCATATCAATCAAACCACTTCTTAATAATTGCACAATAAAAGTTCCTGTTCCTGTGAACGGATCAAGAATGTGCACCCCTTTACTATTAATATCACATCCAAATCTTTCCATTAAAATGTCATTAACACTCTTCAAAATAAAATCTACTATTTCTATTGGAGTATATACAATTCCTAACTTTGCTACCTGTTTAGGCAAAGCTACCTTAAAAAACTGTTCATATAATTCAATTACAATTGCCTGTTTCGCCTCTGCATTATCAATTCCTTTTGCTCTTTCCTGAACACTTAAATAGAATCTGTCTAATGTCTCCTGCTCTTTATCTAAGGCTTTTTCTCCAAGAATATCCAACATCTTCTGCATAATAATAGATACTGGATTACTTTTTATAAATTCATAATTATCAAAAAGTGCATCAAATACGGGCTTTGTTATCATATGTTCTGCAAGCATTTCCACAGCATCATCTTTTGTAATGGATGGATTCAAGCTGTCTTTGAGTTCAGTAAGGAATTCAGTAAATTGTGGCTTTATATCAGGTTGTTTAATAAGCAGATTGATTTCTGCAATGTGCCTGTTCGCAATCTCTGCAATATCCTTTGCCCATGTCTCCCAGTATTTTCTTGAACCACATTTCTTTACTATTTTTGCATATATGCTGTTTTTCCACTTTTCCAGTTCATCAAATTTCAAGCTTAACTGTGAAAAAGATTCATAGCGTTCTTGCCCTGTTCCATCGCCTGCTGGCTCTTCTCGCCCGGTAACGCCTATTATTTGAATATTATCAGGTTTTTTCTTGTTAAGTTCTATCTTATTAATCGTATTATTAAATCTATCATCATGAGCTCTCAAAGCCTGCAATACATCCCAGACAATTTTATAACGTCTGTTATCATTTAATGCTTCTTCCGGTTCTAATCCTGCTGGTATTCCTATTGGTAATATAATATATCCGAATTTCTTACCTTCAGCCTTTCTCATAACTCTTCCAACTGATTGTATAATATCTACAATCGAGTTTCTTGGATTCAGAAACATAACTGCATCCAATGCAGGAACATCTATTCCTTCTGATAAACAACGTGCATTAGACAATATTCTACACTGATTCTCTGGTATATCTTCTTTTAACCATTCTATTTTTTCTTTTCGATATAATGCATTCTGTGTTCCATCGACATGTTCTGCCTCAACAGTAACCAAATCTTCATCATGTCCGTATAGCTTTAATTCATCTTGTATTTCTCCAATTAATTGAACAAATCTTTTTGATCCCTTTATATCGCTGCAGAATGCTACCGCTTTTTTCATTTTTTGAGGATCATTTTCAAAATAGTTCTCTTCACCTTCGAACAGTGTTTTTTTAGAAAGTCCATTCAGGCAACCTACAATTTTTATACTATCATCTAATGTTAATTCACTATCTGCATCTGTTAAAAGATTTTGTAAAGCACGATTTACATATCCTTCATCAACAGCAAGCACAATAACTTTATAGTCTGACAATAATCCCTGTGAAACCGCATCTGAAAAACCAAGTGTATGAAACGTTTTTCCATATATTTCTTCATCATCCATAGAGCAAAGAATTGCACTATTCTTACTTGCCTTTTGCTTACTCTCATCCCCATATATACGCGGAGTCGCTGTCATATAAAGCCTTTTATCACTATTTATATAATCATTATCATGAACCTTTACAAAATTACTTTCGTCTTCACCAACCAATGTTACGCCTGTGGTTCGATGTGCTTCATCACAGATTGTAATATCAAATTTTAAATCTGTGTTTTTTTGAAACTTTGAAACAACATCAATAGACTGATACGTTGAAAAAAAGAACCTTATTCCATTATATTGCGTTGAATTTATTGTGCTATTATATTCATCAACTAATGCCTTTACATTGGTTGTAGCCGGAATGACAGTATCCGTTATAGATTGATACGTGTCATTATTCAGACGGCTTGCTTTTGGATCTGAACAGATAGCATATACCTGATAATTATATTTACATTCCACTGTCCACTCCAGCAAAGACTGATTTAACAGTGATATTGATGGAACTAAAAATAACACATTACCTTTTCCCTTAGTCAACGCCTCAACAACTTTTAATGAAGTAAATGTTTTACCGGTTCCACAAGCCATAATCAATTTTCCTCTATCTGATGAATGAAAACCGTGTAAAACATCCATAACAGCTTTTAATTGATGAGGTCGTACTTCTTTCTTATTGCGTACTTTTATGCTATCTACATTATCTACAGAAAAAGACTCCCAATCTATACCGGCTTCTTTTAAATCCTGTAAGCGGATACGATTCACTGGCGGTATTTGTCCCTCAATTATTTCATTTGCTGTACTTGTCCATTTATCCGTAGTCGAAATAATAATACGGCCAGAGAAGCGTATCTGAATTCCATTAATGTTAAAAGGCTTTCCGGATGCACTTAAAAAAGTATCAACATCCTCCTTTGATACTGCGTGTTCTTCCTTATAAAATTTACATTGTATTGCATGGTATTCATCAGTTCCATGTACTTTTGCCACTAAGTCTATACCATAATCATGCTTATTTTCATTATACGGAAATTCATTCCATGTCCAGACCTTTTCATATATTTCACTATACAATGGACTTGTAAGCAATATTTTTTTTATAAGTTGTTCAAAGCGAAATCCCTGATCACTCTTATTATTACTAATTGTTCTCATATAGTTTAACAAAATATCAAAACCAGCCACATTAATCTCCTTCTCTTACTATCAAAATTCCCCTATAGTCATCATTATACATACTTATAATAGCATATTTTTATGTGAATCTATACTCTATTTTGCAATTATTTCAAAAGCACAAACACTCCTTATAAAAACCCCACAATATCTGCCATACAGACACTGTGGGGTTTTCCTACCTAAATATCATATACATTATACTTCATCCAGCTCTTGAACAGATCAATCCACTGGGCACACTGGGCGTTGATCTCTTTGCCTTCTTTCATTGCAGTTTCCTTCGTTGCCAGCGCATAGCCATGTCCACCGTGAGGGAACACATGGTATTCAAAGTTCACACCAGCCTTACGCAGTGCTTCTGCAAAAAAGAGGGAATTTTCCAAAGGAACGGCTCCATCTTCAAAGGTATGCCACATAAAGGTCTGTGGGAAATCTGACGTAACCTGATTCTCCAAACTTAGCTTCTCTTCTAATTCTGTGGCAGAGAGTCCAAGTGGTGCATAACCCTGTTCTGCTTCGCTGCCCATAATTTTTACAAAGGAACCTCTATGTGCAAACTCGCCGGAGGTAATAACCGGATAAGCCAGAATCTCACCATTTGGCTGATAATCCTTCATTGTTGCTCCTGTCTCTGCCTGCATCAGTTCTTCCAGCCATTTCTCCTTCCAGAAGCATCCAAGACTTGCTGCCAGATGTCCACCTGCGGAGAAACCAGCTACTAATATCTTATCCGGGTCAATGCAATATTCTGCTGCATGTTTCCTTACATAAGCCACAGATGCTGCCAATTCCAGCAGATGCTGCGGGAACTCTGCTCCCTGCCCTGACACATCATATCTCAGTACCGCCGCATGCGCGCCTGTAGTCATGAACTGCAGTGCGATTGCCTCCCCCTCTCTTGGAGAAACATGCTCATATCCGCCACCCGGACAGATCACGATCATCGGTCTGTTACGCTCCCCATACACCTCTGGATAATCCTCATGTGCATAGATGGTAAGCGTTGCCTGCACAGAATGTGCGATCTTCATATCAATTACTTCATATTTCATGTCTTTATCCTCTATTTAATCCAAATTAATCCAAATGAAATACCGTCTTCAGATCAATACTTACAGGGCTGTTATCTGGATTGGTTTCCATGATATCTGCCATATAATCCCACCATTTACGGTTAATCGCAGTATCAGCGCCCTTAGCCCACAGAGATTCGTCCTCGATCTCAATATAACCAAACAGGGTCAATGTCTCTTTGTCCAGGAAAATCGTATAATTCTTACCGCCATGCTCATGAATCATATCCTTCATCTCCGGCCATAACAGGTTGTGTCTTCTCTCGTACTCTGCTTCCTGTCCCTCATACAGTTTCATTTTAAATCCTTTTACCATAGTTGCAGTCCTCCATAATTATAATAAAATATAGTGATTCTGTCTATCCATCATCTGTTTTCATTGTAACCATTCCGCATGCCTGCTTCTCTTCATTTGCATGCAAATAATTCCTAAAAATGACCTTAGAATCTAATCCTTGCCCTGGCAGTTGGTAACTTGTGAGTCTCTTCATGTCCAGCTTTATATTCTCTGATGACTTCTATGAATAATTCTCCGTATTTCTCATATTTTGCCTGTGCCACACCACTGATCTCCAGCATCTCTTCTCTGGTAACAGGAAGATATGTACTCATTTCCTGCAACGTTTTATCAGCAAATACCACATATGCAGGAACATGCATGTTTCTGGCTGTCTCATTTCGCAGATTACGCAATATCTCGTATAGCTCCGGATTGCTGGATGCCGCCCTTCTTCGGATACCTGTCTGAGGTTTTAACTGCACTCTGCGCTCTACTGCCACCTTTTCCTGCTCCTTTGGCAGCTTCAGCATGACCTGTTCTCCCTTGACTGTGATATCATAAGAGTTCTCAGTTAGTTTCAGTAAACCATACTCATCATCCGTCTGGTTCAGATATCCTTTGGCAAGCAGTTGTTTTACGATCTGTTTGAGTCGATCCATGCTGGCATTCGTGACTGTACCATAATAGCTGTTCTCATTCAATCTGTAACGCAGTACCTTCTCACTCCTGCTGCCACGCAGAGTCTCCAGAATCGTGGTCATGCCATACCGTTCCCTGCATTCCTCGATGCAGCAGAGAATAATTCTTGCATATCTGGATACGTCCACTTCCTCGTAATTCTGCAGGCAATTGCTGCAATTGCCGCAATATCCCTTTGCCGGCTCTCCAAAATACCCCAGCATATATTCACGCAGACAGTCTTTCGTGTAGCAGTAATACGTCATTTTCTTCAGACGCTCCCTGTCTTTTGCAATGACTTCTTCCAGTTCCGTCTCGCTGAGTTCCTCATTTTCTCTGTTATTTTCAATGAAAAACTGATTGGTTCGTACATCCTGTCCACTGTAGAGCAGAATACACGAAGATGGTTCTCCGTCTCTGCCTGCACGCCCCGCCTCCTGATAGTAGCTTTCCATGTTCTTTGGCATATTATAATGGATAACAAATCTCACATCCGGTTTATCAATTCCCATTCCAAACGCATTGGTTGCCACCATAAGACTACATCTGTCATATATGAAATCATCCTGGTTCGTGCGTCGCTCCTCGTCGCTCAGTCCTGCGTGATACTTGGTCACGGCAATGCCTCTGGCTTTGAGATTCTCATACACTTCCTCCACCAGCTTCCTTGTAATGCAGTAGATAATGCCACTCTCGCCCTCATGCTCCTGCAAAAGGCGAAGCACCTGTTCCATCTTATCCTTTGCCGTCCTCACTTCAAAATACAAATTACTTCTGTCAAATCCCGTAGTTACGATACGTGGATTGCGAAGCTGCAGGATTCTTGTTACATCTTCTCTGACAGGCTGCGTTGCGGTAGCTGTAAAAGCCCCTACTACTGGTCTTCTTGGTAATTGGTCAATAAATTCTACAATTTTAAGATAACTTGGACGGAAATCCTGTCCCCATTGCGACACACAGTGAACCTCATCTACACTGATGAAAGAAATATCCGCATGTATGGCAAAATCAAGAAAAGACTCTGTCAAAAGCCTCTCCGGCGCTACATATATGATCTTGTATTTACCTTTTCTTGCAAAATCCAGTGCCTTAAAATACTGCCCCTGCGTCAGTGAACTGTTCAGATATGCTGCGTACACGCCCGCCTGATTCAATGCAGCGACCTGGTCTTTCATGAGGCTGATCAAGGGAGAAATTACCAGAGTAATTCCCTGAAACATCAATGCCGGAATCTGATAGCACAGGGATTTACCGGCACCCGTTGGCATGATGCCGAACACATCCTGTCCTGCCAAAAGTCCATCTATCAATTTCTCCTGTCCTTCCCTGAAGGAATCATATCCAAAATATTTTTTCAAAACCTGATATTTATCCATACAAAAACTCTTGCCTTTCCATGACCAGTATATCTATACGCTGTAAAAGGCAGCCCTTATGGACTGCCTTTGGCTTTCATCTGCTTCTTCTTCTCAAATAGTTCAATAATGCTCTCGACTCTTCTCTTTACAACAGGCTCCTGAAAAGGCTTCTGTATATAATCTGCCACTTCATAGCTATATGCCTTGTGAATATTTTCATCATTTACATTAGCACTGATCAATACTACCGGAACATCCTGCAGCTGATTCTCTTTCATGTATTTCAGAACTGCAAAACCATCGCATGTGGGCATAACAATATCCAACAGTACTGCTGCCGTATCTTCTCCGCCCTGCTCCAGGGCTTCTATCGCCTCGCTGCCATCTGCACATTCCTGAATATCATATTCATTTTCAAAAATGCCGCTTAAAATGTACCTGTTCACTGACTTATCATCTACTATAAGTATCTTCTTCTGCTGCTGCGTCATCTTTCTACCCCTTACACGTCAATCCCTATGATGTCTATTAAATTGTTAACATAATTCTAACCTATTCCACGGTAATTGACAAGCATTGTTTTATATAATAGTTTCTTTTCCACCACGAATATATAGGAACATTGCCGCTATAAGTACGCCAAGTATCACGACTCCACCAAAGATCAGCAATGGAATCTTTCTTACCATATTCTGATAGATCTGCGCATCCTTCTGCAACAGCTCCGGCTGTTGATAAGTAATTCCCTGAATCATATAGTCATAGTCTGTCTCATGCAGATTGCCGTCTTCATAAGCACCATACTGCCAGACATATAATATACCCTGTCTCAGGGCAGCCACTGTCTTTTGCTGATACACTCCCTGCAGCTTATCACTGCTGTATTCTAATGGTGTATCACTAACAAAATACCAGTTATCCTGTATCTTCTTCTGGGTCACTGTGTCCTCTCCTGCGAAGAAATCTCCCAGATACGGATATAGCTTATGAAGCTCTTCCGGTGTCAGTTCTCTGTCTCCATCCAGTTCACCTCTGGTATTGGTCAGCTGATGCAGCATATCCATTTCACCCCAGATGTCTCTGGCTATAAACTGCACGCTTTCTCCAAGCCCATTGGTATGCATATACTGCGCCTGAATGTCCGCATCCTGATCCGAAGTAATCTCTTTCCAGCCGGGATTCAACTCATAAGAAACACCCCACTGTTCATTCTCATAGGTCAATGCCTCTTCGTTCTGTGTATACACAATACTGTCTATCACTTCACGAAGCATTTCTTCCATCGCATCAGACACCTCTCCAGTATAACTTCGCAATGTAATATTATACATTCTGCTATCCCGGATTGTATCATATTGTACGCACTGTACTGCCTTTTCCTCATATTGCTGTCCGAAGGAAAAGACGATGTATTTGGCAGTTTCATTCTCATACAGTGTAAAATCATCTACTGTATATCCATGCTCTTCGTAGGTATTTTGAATGGTCTGTGCCAGCTCCCGTACACTTTCATCAGGAACAGAATGCATATTGTAAAGATACGTTACATCCTGATTCTCATTTACAGTTACCACGATCTCATAAGAATCATCCTGCGCAATTGCATTTAACACAATTCCCGCTTCTTTATAATAAGCTTCTATCTTATCCCGGTCTCCGCCTGCTTTCTGTAGATACGGATCGTCCTCTGCAATTTCCTGTTGTAGGATATAACAGTCATGCGGGAGTGATATTTCCATTGGAGCAGCTTCAACTGACACCTGTGTCATTTCCTGTTCTGCAAATGCCTGCAACGGCCAAAGCAGACATACCAGACCTACTGCTATCATCATATGGCTTTTATGCATTGCTCTTCTTATCTTTCCTTTCAGTCTTTGCAGTGCATTATCTGCTGACTTTTCATCTCTGCCCAATACTTTTGCGATCTGTGAATATGTCATCCCTGTCAGATATAAGTCCAGCACCTGTTTTTCAAATCCACTTAACTCTTTCTCTATCGCAGCCTCAATATCTGCTACATTTTCCTTATCAATCAGTAAGGCCTCAGGGTTGGTATCCGTCCCTGAGGTCAATCTGTTCACAAGTGCCGTATCGGCATTTTCATTCTCTTCCTGTTCATTCTCTGCCAGATTGGCATAAAGAGAAATATAGGAATTCAATGGCGCATGCTTCTCTCTTCTGGAAGCCTGCACCGCAGTATACATCTGTCTGGATATACACAGATCAGCAAAGGTATAGAAGCTTGCATCTCTGCCTGCATCATAGTCTCTGATCGCCTTGAACAGACCAATCATCCCTTCCTGTATCAGATCATCACTGTCTGCTCCCAGGATATACATGGATTTGGCTTTTCTGCGCACCAGATTCTTATACTTGTCCATAATGTAATCTGTGATCTGCTTCTCGCCCTGACGCAGCCGATCGATCAGTTCTTCATCTGTACTTCCCTGATAATCCTCGTACATAATAAGCTCCATTTACTGTAATCTCTGTCGCACAATCTCATAAGCCAGCACACCTGTTGCCACGGACGCATTCAGGGAATCAATATCTCCCTTCATGGGAATTGATGCTATAAAATCACACTTTTCTTTTACCAGTCTGCCTACACCTTCGCCTTCATTACCGATGACCAGACCGATAGGCCCTGTCAGATTCAAGTCATACATAGTCGTTCCACCCATATCAGCGCATACGAACCACAGACCTTCTTTCTTGAGTTCTTCTATTGTCTTGGCAAGATTCGTTACTCTGGCAACAGGTGTATAATTCAGTGCCCCTGCTGATGTTCTGGCAACGGTCGCTGTCAGTCCCACTGCACGATTTTTAGGAATGATTACACCATGCGCTCCAGCCAGATTCGCGGTACGGATAATCGCTCCCAGATTGTGTGGGTCTTCAATATTATCCAGTAAAAAGACAAAAGGCGGTTCTCCCTTATCCTTTGCTGCCTGTAATATATCCTCTACCTCTGCATATTCATAAGCTGCCGCATATGCTATAACTCCCTGATGTTTGCCAGTCGAGCTGATCTGATCCAGTCTTTCCTTCTCTACAAACTTCACCAGAGCATCATGCTTCTTGGCTTCGCGTTTAATTGTCTGGATAGGGCCATCCTGCAGACCATCCTGAATCAGAATCTTGTCCATAGGCTTGCCGGAACGCAGTGCTTCAATGACTGCATTTCTGCCCTCTATCGTAAATTCTTCATATCTCATATTTTTCCTCATTTCTGTGTATGAACTTTAAGCGCATCTATATTAAACCTTCGCCTGCACAAAGTCTTACATAAGTTCCAGTCTGTCCAGTCCCGTCTTCACCAGCTCTACAATGCGGGCAGTCTCTCCCTGCAGATACAGATATCCGCATACAGCCTCGAACCCTGTGGCTTTTCGATAGTCCTCCAGACTCATATTCTTGGCAGAAGAATTGATCTTGCTGTTCTTTCCACGTCGGTAGATATCCAGCTCCTTCTCTGTCATAACATCCTGAATCGCTTCTACTATAGCCGCCTGGGCAGATGCACATACGATCCTGGTTGTCTGCTTATGCAGTGCATGGACAGCCTGCTGCCCTTTCTCTACGATCAATGTCCTGATCACAATTTCATATGCTGCATCACCGATATAAGCCAGCGTCAGAGGAGAATAAGTACGGATATCGTTGCCTTTTTCTCCTGTCTGCTGATGAATTTCTTTTATAATACTCAGATTTTCTTCCATTTTACACCCTCACGTGTATCTTCCAGAACAATGCCTTTTTCCAGAAGCTCTGCTCTGATCGCATCTGCCTTGGCAAAATCTTTCTCTTTCTTTGCAGCTTTACGCTCTTCGATCTTGTCTAATACATAAGTCTCCAACTCAGCATCTACACCGTTATCCTGCTGTTTTGCTGCATGCGCAGTTGTAAGATTCAGAGAAAGCACCTCATCGAAGCTTTCTGCCAGTGCATACTTGGTCGCATCTGAAATATCTGCCTTTAACATATCATACAATACAGTGATTGCCATGGAAGTATTCAGATCATCACACAATGCTGCTTCAAATTTATCACGATATTCCTTGAATGCATTCTGGTCTACTTCGCCATCCTGCTGTAAGGAACCTATCTTCTTCACCAGTTTATCGTATGCCGCACTCATATTATCCAGTACTTCATAAGAGAATTCCAGTGGCTTGCGATAATGAGACTGTAAACAGAATAATCTGTATACCAGAGGATCATAGCCCTTCTCTTCCAGTAAAGAGACTGTCAGGAAATCACCCTTGGACTTGCTCATCTTACCGGATTTATCATTCAGATGATGTACATGGAACCAGTAATTGCACCACTTATGTCCCAAGTAGGACTCACTCTGTGCAATTTCATTGGTATGATGTGGGAAAATATTATCCACGCCACCGCAGTGAATATCCATATATTCACCCAGATGCTTCATACTGATGCATGAACATTCAATGTGCCATCCAGGATATCCTACACCCCATGGGCTGTCCCACTTCAGCTCCTGATCATCGAACTTGGATTTGGTGAACCACAGAACGAAGTCACTCTTATTCTTCTTATTCTCATCCTCATCTACATCATCACGTACGCCTACCATCAGTTCTTTCTCGCTCTGACTGGAGAATACGTAGTAATCCTTTAATTTGGATGTATCAAAATAAATATTGCCGCCTGCTTCGTATGCATAACCCTTCTCCAGAAGAACCGTAATCATATGAATAAATTCAGGAATACAGTTCGTAGCAGGCTCTACCACATCCGGAGTCTTGATGTTGAGCTTGCCGCAATCCTTAAAGAATGCATCTGTATAGAATTTTGCAATTTCCATAACTGTTTTGTGTTCACGCTTTGCACCCTTTAACATCTTATCTTCGCCGGTATCTGCATCGCTGGAAAGATGTCCTACATCCGTGATATTCATGACTCTCTTCACATCATAACCAATATAGCGTAATGTCTTTTCCAGAATATCTTCCATAATATAGCTGCGCAGATTACCAATATGTGCAAAATGATATACGGTAGGTCCACAGGTATACATTGCCACCTTGCCATCTACGTTTGGTACGAATTTCTCTACCTTTCTTGTCAATGTATTATAAAAAGACAACTTGTTTTCCATTTATCTCAATCTCCTTTTCTTTATTTGTTCTCAGATTTCTTGAGCATTTTTAATTCCCGCTCCAGTTCAATGATTCGGTTGGTCATTTCAGAATTTGCATGTTGCAATGCCTTGATATCTTCGTTTACAGGATCTGGAAGATCGACCTGATTCATATCTTCTCTGACCAGCTTCTGATTATTGCGCTTTACAATTCTGCCTGGGACACCGACTACAGTACAGTTAGGCGGCACTGCCTCCAATACTACACTGCCTGCTCCGATCTTGGAATTCTCTCCTATTGTAAAAGACCCAAGCACCTTGGCTCCGGCACTGATCATGACATTATCGCCAATCGTCGGATGTCTCTTACCATGCTCCTTACCAGTACCACCAAGTGTTACTCCCTGATATAAAGTAACATTATTTCCTACAATCGCCGTTTCACCTATAATAACACCATTTCCATGATCAATAAAGAAATTCTCGCCGATCTGCGCACCGGGATGAATCTCGATGCCGGTCTTGCGCACACCTCTCTGTGACACCCATCTTGCCAGGAAATAATGTCCCTGCGTATACAGCTTATGCGCTATTCTATAATGCATCATAACCTTAAAACTGGGATACAGAAAAACCTCCATATCCGAATGAATAGCCGGATCACGTTCTCTGATTACCTTGATTTCATTTTTGATATTTTTCAAAAATCCCATCACTATCACCCATGCTTTCTTTCTAAACAAAAACGCGAACAAACTCATCAAGAGACGAATTTATCCGCGGTTCCACTCTATTAAAGGACATACTGCTGTCCAACACTCTGACGCGTAACGTGCGCTTACGTACTCTGCTAACCTTGTGATTTCACAGAATCGGCTCCCGAATGCACTTGGGTAATCTTCTTCATAAAGATGCTCTCAACCTGTGGCATCTTCTCTCTGTAAGCTTCCGAATACTTACTCTTTCGTTCCAAGCCTTTTATCCTATCCAGTTCTTATCATGTATTCTTACTATAGAATATGCAAAAAAAGCTGATTTGTCAACGGCTGTTTTTATTTTATTTTTCCACAGCAACTGCTGTATTCAGCGCAATTTCCATCATCTGGGTAAAGGAATTCTGTCTCTCCTCTGCAGTAGTCTCCTCACCTGTTATCATGTGGTCAGATACTGTGAGAATTGCCAGTGCATTCTTACCTGTTCTGGCTGCATTCATATATAATGCTGCTGCTTCCATTTCTACACATAATACGCCCATCTTCTGCCATCCTGCTGTAGCAGTCTTGTCATCTGAATAGAATGTATCAGAAGAAAGGACATTACCTACATGGTAATTTGCATGCAGCTGGTCTGCCTGATTGATTGCTTCTTTCATAAGAGGATAGCTTGCGATTGGTGCAAAAGTTCCTGCCAGACCGTACTGGCTTGCATAGTTGGAATTGGTACATGCGCCCATGCCAATGATGATATCTCTTACCTTTACATTCTCCTGTAAAGCTCCTGTAGAGCCAATTCTCATAATATTATCTACACCAAAGAATGTAAATAATTCATAAGAATAGATACCAATGGTAGGCATACCCATACCACTTGCCATAACACTGACTTTTGTTCCCTTATAAGTACCTGTATATCCCTGAATACCTCTGATATTATTGACCAGCTTGGCATTCTCCAGGTAATTCTCTGCAATAAACTTGGAACGCAGTGGATCTCCAGGCATAAGCACGGTCTTGCCAAATGCATCAGCTTCTGCATTAATATGCGGTGTTGTAATAAAAGACATAATATTCCTCCTTAGTCATCGACTTCTCTATTCTCTGTTTCTTCATATCTCATTGATAAAAACAGGGTTAATTACATATATACTATCAAATTTCAGACTTTCTTTCAACTTATCATAGCCTAATAAAAAAGTTATAAGCTGTCCTATCGTGATGTTCAGTTCCGGTCTGAATATCTCTTCATCTTTCTCTGCTATCCGTTCGATTCTGCTTCCATCATCATCCAGATACCAGATATAATATCCATTATTGGCAGAATTCACATCATCCGTAAGCTGTAATGCAATCGTTACTTTTCCCTTGCCTGCTATATAACGCAGCAACTGTGTGAGATTACCTACTCTTGCCATTACATGCTTTTCCTTGCCACTCTGCTTAATCAGATATCTCTCACATTCCAGATCATTTTCAAATATGGATTCCCTTACTTCTCCTTTGCCATCCACTGCAAAATATCCCTTCAGATTTCCATATTCCATAATGAGATAAATGCCTCCGCCATCCGCTTCCAGCTCCTGCAGCATTTTCTCATAATATACAGCACCTCTGATCATGAATAACCCATATTTCCTGCATAATACAGTATTCGCAAAATGTGAAAGCTCCATGAGTCCGTTTCGTCTGAGTGCTGCAATCTTTATATAGGAAGGAACGAATTCTATACTGCCACTGATTCTTGCCTGAAGCAATAAAGAATCACTCAGTAATTCCTGATTGATTCGATAAGAGGGTAGCTTTAACACAGTTCCAAACCCATATTCAGTCAGTAATTGTTCTTTCTCTCCTGATGCAAAAATACAAGGAATCCCCATTGCATCCTGATAGGCAATGGCTGCTTCCAGCGCTCTACGTTGATAGGACTCATTTTCTCCGGTCAGTGTAATAATGGATGTATCTGTCCTCGTCATGTCTGCCATGGATAACAACCTGTTATTTCTTGGCAAAGCCGGTATTCTGCGTATAGCTGCAGAATATGGCTTCAACCGCAAGGCACTGACTGGTTCCTTCTCCTGTATCTGAAAAAGGATTTCCTCTCCTTCATTCTGTGTCAATACATCATATTTATGTTCAATTCTGCTGCGGATTCTGTAATCTGCAGCTTCTGCACGTATGACCTGTTCCATTTTACTGGTTTCCACATCCTCTGCATCCTCCACAGGGTAGGGAACTGCTTACATCTGCAGAATATGCTTCCCTTGGAGTTGTCAACATACAAATTGCCTGTGAAGAAATACCAAGTCCTTCTCCGGTAAAGCCCAAGCCTTCCTCTGTCGTTGCCTTTACATTGACCTGATCTATATCAATCTTCAATGCTTTGGCAATGTTTTCTCTCATAGTATCTATATAAGGACGCATCTTGGGTGCCTGTGCAATAATCGTGGCATCAATATTATCAATCAGAAACATTTTTTCTTCTAAGAGCTCTCCCACCTTTTCCAATAACACCATACTGGAAATGCCCTTGTATGCTTCATCTGTATCAGGAAAATGTTTCCCAATGTCTCCCAGTGCAGCTGCACCAAGTAATGCATCCATAACCGCATGTAATAATACATCTGCGTCTGAATGTCCCAATAAGCCTAAATGATAGGGAATCTCAACCCCACCTATGATCAATGGCCTGTTCTCCACTAATTTGTGGACATCATAACCCATTCCTATTCTCATTCTAAACCTCTTTTCTGTTCCATTATTTATACTATTTTGCAGGAATCACAAGTCTGTCGAAACCATCCACCAATTCCAACACAATCTGGTATAACTTATCGCAGTCTCCTTCTCTGACACCTTCCACATTCAATGGCATCTGTGGATCATGCAGAGACATTCTCAGAAGAAGCCAGCCTTTTACTTCATCACTGTCAAAAGTAATTCTGATTCCTTCGTAAGAGTTTGGTGCAATATGATATCCCTTTGCCTTGGCACGTTCTTCAAAAGCAGCCAGTACCTGCTTGCCGTATTCTTTGAAATCTTCACCTGTAATCTTGAAACGATATTCTCTTTCCTCATATCCTTTCTCAAGCTTCTCAATGAATGATGCCAAAGTCTTGCCCTCTTTTGCTGCCTTTGCCAATGCGATCAACAACTTAACTGCCATATATGCACCATCATCCAGAAAATAATTCTCGCTCAGAGCACCATGACCGGAAGTCTCAATTGCCAAAGGAGATACAATACCTTCCTTATTTAATCTGATTGACTCGTTGATCACATTCTTATATCCACGCATATATCTATGCTGTTTCATACCGATACTTTCAATAAAACGTGTCAATCTGTCACTTGTAACAGAGTCCGTAACAATCGTTCCACCAGGATAGTCTGCTGCAATAATGGCTGTCATCATGGCAATAATGGCATCTCTGTTTACTTCCTCACCATTTGGAAGTACAGCAGACATTCTGTCTACATCTGTATCAAATATAATACCCAGATCTGCCTGATTATTAAGAACGGCACTTCTGATTGCATCCATAGCCTGCTTATTCTCCGGATTTGGAATATGATTCGGGAAATTACCATCCGGCTCCAGAAACTGACTTCCAGATGTATCTGCACCTAATGGCTTCAATACCTTATCTACGAAAAATCCACCTGCGCCATTTCCTGTATCTACAACTACATGCAGATCTTTCAATGGTGTATCATACTCCTGTGCCTGAATGCTTTTCTTTATTTTATCCTTCAGAAAATCACAATATACAGAAATGCTGTCCACTGTCTCTACACCGGATATATCTGCATCTGCTACAGACAGCTCAGAGGCAATTTTAAGTACTTCTGTAATATCATCATGTTCCAGTCCACCGTCTCTGTCAAAAAATTTATATCCATTTCTGTTAAATGGCAAATGGCTTGCAGTAATCATAATTGCTCCATCAAATGCAAACTCTTCAAAAACAGTAGTCATAAACATAGAAGGAGTCGATACAAGCCCACAGTAATATGCAGTTGCTCCCTGTACAGTTAAGCCCTTTGCTACTGCTTCATACAAAGACTGGGCGGTAATTCTGGAATCATGACCGATTCCAATTCTTAAATCAGTCACTGCCTTCTGCTTCTTACGTCCAAGCCATATTGCAAAAGCCTGACCAATTAAATTACCGGCTTCTGGTGTCAGATTTACCTCTTCTCCAGCTACACCTTCACACGCAATTCCCCTTATATCACTACCATTTTGTAATTTCATTAAATTCTGCATTCTCTGTACCTAGCCTCAATATATGAGTACTACATCCTTTCTTGTATTTGTTAAGCAGTTATATGTTACCATAAATAGTTTTAAAATACAATGGAAGGCTATAATACAAAAAAATCCTGTATAAACAGGATTCTAACATAAATTTAATATATAGATAAACGGAACTATCATTCCATTAGGAACGTATTCCCTCAAAACCGAATAAGAAAATTATCTTCATCCTTTTGTATCTCTTTCCTGTGCCTTCCCGGATAAGCCCTCGACCTATTAGTACAGATCAGCTCCATATGTCACCACACTTCCACCT